>ENA-ORLU01000667-ORLU01000667.1-human-gut-metagenome-genome-assembly--contig:-NODE-667-length-30858-cov-5.556642_pt1 | contig 30858 bp, 26 predicted proteins | sample MGYA00243009_ERZ508833 | MGnify/ENA primary metagenome ERZ508833 (study PRJEB26277, sample SAMN04329763) | human gut metagenome | biome: human-associated habitat | host: Homo sapiens | place: USA...
TTACTTCGTCGGCTTTCATCGCATTCGGCGCACTCTACCCATTTTCCCTTTTCAAACCGGTTTTTAGAGGTTCCCATCAGACAGAAATACAGAAGCAAAGGAGAGTTTTTATGTACACATGCAGCTATGACAGAATGAAGGACAAGATCGAAACTTTCAGCAAATTCGGCGACGCAGGCCACGGCGGTATCACCAGGTACTCCCTCTCGCCGGAAGCTATCCAGGCAAGAAACGAGTTCCGCCGCAGAATGGAGGCGATCGGCGCGGCCATCGAAGTGGACGACGTTGCGTGCATGTATGCGACGCTCCCCGGCTCCGACCCGGACGCAAAGCGCATCGTAATGGGCTCCCACGTGGACAGCGTAAAGAACGGCGGCAACTACGACGGTATCCTCGGCGTGATGAGCGCGATGGAGGTGCTCGAGACAGTCGCTGAAAAGAAGATACCGCACAAGCACCCGCTGACCGCGATGATCTGGACAAACGAGGAAGGCTCGCTGTATCCGCCGGCAATGATGTGCTCCGGCATTATCTGCTACGACTACCTGCCGGAGGATATCCGCAGCAAGTTCAGGTTTGAGGACATGATGGCTTCAAAGAGCATTCTCGACAACAAGTCTACGTTCGGCGAGGCGCTGGAGAAGTCCGGATTCAAGGGCGACAGGAAGTATCGTATCTCTCCTGAGAAGTACATGTATATGTTCGAGACCCACATCGAGCAGGGTCCTATCCTCGAGGACGCCGGAAACGATATCGGCGTTGTCGACTGCGTGCTCGGAATGTTCAACTACCGCCTGAAGTTCTACGGTCAGACCACCCACGCAGGAACGTTCCCCATGCCAAAGCGCAGGGACGCATTCCTGGCGGCTTCGCAGGCGCTGTGCTACCTCCACGAGGAGATAGACAAGCTGGGATATTCCGATCTGGTTTACACCACCGGCGAGGTCGTATGTCACCCCTGCGTGCACACCTGCGTTCCGGATTTCTTCGACTTTTCTTTCGACGCACGCCACGAGGATCCGAAGGTGCTGGAAAAGGTGCTGGAGATCGTCAGAAGCTGTGCCGAAAAGACCTGGGCTGGCTGTACCTGCGAGGCAGTCAAGGCATGGAACCGCGACACCGTTTATTATGATAAGAAGCTCGTAAGCTACGTCAAGGCTGCCGCCGAGGAGACCGGCATCAAGCATCAGTATATCCACTCCGGCGCTGGTCACGACGCTCAGTTCTGCGCTTACATGATACCCACAACGATGGTGTTCGTTCAGAGCAAGGACGGCCTCTCTCACTGCGAGAAGGAGTTCAGCTCCGTGGAGCACTGCACCGAGGGCGCTACCGTAATGCTCAACGCAGTCCTCAAGGCGGATCAGGACTGATATCCGGTACCGCGGAATAACAATGCTCCGGGCGGCTTCGGCTGTCCGGAGCTTTTCTGCGCATAATGAATAATTTATAAGTCGAAAATTCGTTTTTGGCCCGGGCGGTTCCGGCTGAACGTCCTGGCGCACGGGGTGAAATTTCCGGCGGGGCGTTCCTGCACGGGAGGATCAGAGCATGGAGGGCTCCGGACAGATATTCCGGCAGCATTTTTGTTGTGCCTGCGCACAAACTGCGTGGTTATGCGGCAGCACAATTCGCATCAGTGTGTATGTTTTCCCTATATTTCAACCATGAATGCATATTTTTTGTTGTGGAAATCTCCTAAATATTCTCCGGCACATTGACAATAGAGAAATTATGCTGCATACTTGTATCATAAACCAAGGGAACGAAGAAATGAATAACAAATCTTCGAATCCTGCAAAATCAAAGAGATCAGAGGATCAGGGCAATGGCGCCGCAGATGTCGCTAATGCCCTGATTTTTATTTTAAGGAGTGATCAATATGGCAAACGAGAAAACAGAGATCATGCTGGACAGCATCGGCATGGTGTACAAGGATCAGGGCGGAAACGATGTCACGGCGCTCACCAACGTGACGCTGGACATCAAGAAGGGCGAGTTCATCTCGCTGCTCGGTCCCTCGGGCTGCGGCAAGACGACGCTCCTCAGAATAATCGCGGACCTGCTCCACCCGACTTCCGGAACGATCACGGTCGGCGGAGTAACTCCCCGGGAGGCGAGGCTGGCTCAGCGGTACGGAATCGTATTCCAGAGCCCGGTGCTCTACGACTGGCGGACAGTCCGCAGGAACGTGATGCTCCCGCTGGAGATAATGCACGTCCCGAAGGGCGAGCGCGAGGACATCGCAGACGGAATGCTCGAGATGGTAGGGCTAACGAACTTCGCGAACCACTATCCGAACCAGCTTTCCGGCGGCATGCAGCAGAGGGTCGGAATTGCGAGGGCGCTGGCGATACGCCCGGAGATACTGCTGATGGACGAGCCGTTCTCAGCGCTTGACGAGTTCACCCGCGAGAAGCTCCACATCGACCTGCTGAAGATCTGGCGCAAGACGAACAAGACCGTAATTTTCGTAACGCACAACATTTCCGAGAGCGTGTTCCTTTCCGACCGCGTATGCGTGCTCTCACCGCACCCCGGGCGGCTCTCCGCAGTGGTCGACATCGACCTGCCGAGACCCCGCACGCTGGATATGACGGACACGCAGGAATTCACCGAGCTGGTCGCCAGGGTGCGCGGCAGCTTCGAGGGCGTCTGAGGAGGGAACGGCATGACAACAGCAAAAAAGGCGCGCGGCGGGCCGCTTCCGGCACTGAAGCGCTTCGTACATTCAAAACACATGGTGACGCTGGTCTGGATACTCGGCATAGTGGTCGTCTGGGAGATATTCGCCTGTATCGTGGCGGCGACAAAGCGCACCCCGGTGAACGTTCTGCCGCACCTTTACGAGATAATCGGGTCGTTTTTCAGCGACAAGAAGGTCACCGGCAAGATGACGATGATAGAGCTTATCGGCACGGCGTGCGGCGAGACGCTCTCCCGGGCGGGGATAGGCTTCCTGGCAGGAATCGCGGCGGGCTACATACTGGCGCTGCTGATGAACCTCTCGAGGGTGGTCGAGAAGATAGCGTTCCCGTATCTGATGATAATTCAGATGATACCTATTCTGGGAATGGCTCCGATAATCCTTTCGATAACCGGCGACATCAATTCCGCTAGAATAGTCATTGCGGCGATACTGACCTTCTACCCGGTGTCAACGAACGTGCTGGCGGGGTTCAGGTCAGTCGAGAAGGAGAAGCACGAGCTGATGTACAGCTACGCTGCGAACAAGTTCCAGCTCTACACGAAAACGCTTATCCCGGCGTGCATTCCGTATTTCTTCACGGGGCTGAAGATCTCGGCGCCGATGGCGATAACCGCTTCGATACTGGTGGATACGCTCCAGGGCGGCAACGGACTCGGCTGTATGCTCTCACAGTCGCTCAAGGGCGGCATGACCCGTCTGGTTTTCTGGGATATCGTGCTGATAAGCGCGGTGATCGGCATACTCAGCTTCGTGCTGATGGGGCTGATTGAAAGGCTGCTCTGTCCCTACAAGCGAAACAGGTCTGGTGACTAAGGAGGGATATCATGATAACGAAAAAATGGCTGGGCATGCTGTCCAGCGTGGGACTTCCGCTTCTTTTCGGAGTGATCGTATTCGGGCTGTGGCAGACTCAGGCGCTTCATTCCTGGCTCGGCACTGACACGATAACCCTTCCGCTCCCCACCAGAATAGGCGAGATAATCTCGCAGAACAAGGACAGCATCGGCAGCCAGGTCAAAATGACCCTGACGGTCGCGCTGGGCGGACTGGTAGCGGGAAGTATCCTGGGGTACCTCATCGCGGTGATCGCTTCGATATTCCTCAAGTGGGGCGCCGGCGGACTTACGATAGTATCCGCGTTCAACGCGATCCCGATCGTGGCTCTGGCTCCGGTCATCAACAACTGGACGCGCGACGTCAGCAGCGACGTTTCCATCAGAAGCACGCTCGCAAAGATAATCGTTGTGACGATATCCTGCACGGCGGCGATGAGCGTCAACGCGTTCCGCGGGCTTACCGAGCTGAAGCCCTTTTCCGAGGATCTCATGACCTCCTACGCGGCGCCGAAGATCGTGGTTTTCACGAAGCTGCGGCTTCCGAACTCGCTGCCGTACGTTTTCACGGCGCTGAGGGTCAGCGTTCCGGCGAGCGTCATAGGCGCGCTGGTAACGGAGTATTTCGCGGAGGACACGGTGGGCGTCGGCAGGCAGATACGCGAGAACATCGTCAAGGGACAGTACCCCACCGCGTGGGCGTATATCGCGACGGCATGCGCGATAGGAATAGGAATGTACATAATCCTCATGCTGGTTGAAAGATTGGTGCTGAAACGGAGAAAGGCGTAACGCTTCCGTTTGGTATAGAACAAAAGGTATTAAAGAAAGGCAGGTACACACTATGAAAGCAGAAAGAAAGAGATTTTTACTTGCAGGAGCTGCGGCTATCCTCGCATGCATGCAGTTTACAGCATGTTCCGGCGGAACTTCAAGCACGGGAAGCACCTCCTCCGTCAGTTCTGATGGAGGCGCTCAGGCAGACGATGTTTCCGCAGCAGACAGCTCAGCGGCTGAGGAAAGCTCCGATTCTTCCACAGGAGCAATGACCCACGAGGAGATAATCAAGTCCGCGGCGGCTGAAAGCACTGTCGGCAACTGGGGTCTCGGCAACGAGTACGAGATCCAGGCTCTGCTGACAAAGTACGGACTCCCTGCCGACTATATCACACAGGACTTCACAATGGACCAGTTCGACAGCGACAGCGTCAAGCTGGCTTCCGCGATGACCTATAACGAGCTGGGTCTTGTAAAGAACGACTACGACGGCGGCTACGGCTACGGCGACACAGTAAGCATTATCGACATGAACGACGAGGGCGTTGCGATGCTGGAGGACAACCTGTTCACCTCCAAGGCGTTCGCAGAGGCTAATCCGAATACCGTAAAGGCGTTCGTATCCGCTTCGATGAAGGGCTGGGCTTACGCCTGCGAGCACCCGGACGAGGCAGCGGAGATCGTATTCGAGGCAGGTTCCTCCGTATCCGCAGACCACCAGGCGTACATGGCTTCCGAGGTCGCTAAGCTGGTAACGACCGACATGAGCGGCAATACCGTTTCCGCTTCCGACGTGGGCAATATGGACGAGGCGGCAATGCAGCAGACCCTCGACCTCGCAAAGCAGTATATCATTCTCGAGGACAGCGCCTCAAAGGATAAGCTGGCTTCCCTGACCCTGGACGATATCCGCAGCGCGGATTACCTCGCATACGACCCGGCAGCGGACGGCGCTCCTGAAAAGACCTCCGTGTCCGTACAGCTCAAGTGGCTGCCGCAGGCTCAGTTCATGGGCTATTACGTTGCTAAGGCTAAGGGCTACTACGACGAGGTCGGCCTTGACGTGGACATCATCTCCGGCGGCGGCGACATCTCCGAGACCACCGCAGTTTACAACGGCACCGTTGATTTCGGCGTAACATGGGTATTAAACCTCATCAACGCCAACGCGGGCGGCATGGAGCTGCTGGAAGTAGCTCAGGTATATCAGAGATCCGGTCTGGTGCTGGTATACAAGAACTCCAACTACGGCGGCTGACGGGCTGGCGGGGCGGCGATAAAGGCGCATTTCTCACCACCCCTGGTATGTGGGATTTCATAAGTAAGTAAACAGGTTTCATTTTCGGCAGACCCCCGCTGCTGCGAGGGTTTGTCGGAAAGCCCGGCGGGGAGCAGCTCCGTCTGGTTTTCCGACAAATGCAAGTTTGCCAGAACAATATAAGGAGGCTTTCGATATGGACATGATAATCAGAAACGGCACAGTCGTCAGTGCGACAGGCTCTTACAAGGCTGACGTCGCGGTAAAGGACGGGAAGATCGCCGCAGTCGGCAGTATCCCGGATATCCCCGGAGCGAAGGTGGTGGACGCAGCGGGCAAGCTGGTGCTCCCGGGCGCTATAGACGCCCACACGCACCTTGCAATGCCGTTCGGCGGCACGGTTTCCTCCGACGACTACTTCGCGGGGACAAGAGCCGCGGCGTGCGGCGGCACCACAATGGTGTTCGACTTCGCGCTCCAGGATTTCAACGAGACTATGACCGATACGTTTAACCGCAGGAACGCCCTGGCGGCTCCGGACGCGGCGGTGGACTATTCGTTCCACATCGGCGTCAAGGATATCCACGGAGACCTCCTCGACAGCATAAAGGACGCCTGCGACATCGGAATCACCTCCTACAAGGTGTTCATGGTATACGATTTCGGCGTTAAGGACGGCGTGTTCTACCAGCTCCTTGCAAAGTCCAAGGAGTTCGGAGCGCTCATCGCGGTGCACGCCGAGAACAACGAGCTGGTGAACACCCTCACCGGGAAGTACATCAGCGAGGGCAAGACCGACGCGTGGTATCACTACATGAGCCGTCCCGAGTTCGTGGAGGGCGAGGCGGACGAGCGCGCCATCAATCTGGCGAAGGCTGCGAACGCTCCGCTGTACATCGTACACCTCGCGAACAAGCAGGGCGTTGAGGCGGTGACAAAGGCGAAGGACGAGGGCTATGAGATCTACGCCGAGACCTGCCCGCAGTACCTTGAATTCACCAGCGGCGTTTACAAGCGCGCAGACGGCAGGAACTTCGTATGCTCGCCGCCTATGAAGGGTCAGGAGTCGCAGGACGCCATCTGGGAAGCGATAAAGCGCGGCGACATCGACACCATCGCCACCGACCACTGCCCGTTCCAGCAGAGCGAGAAGGACTGGGGTCTGAACGACTTCCGGAAGATTCCGAACGGCTGCGCCGGGATCGAGAACATGTACCCCTACATGCTCGGCAAGGCGAACGACGGCTTTATCAGCTTCGAGAAGGCTGTGGAGCTGTGCTCCACAAACCCGGCGAAGATATTCGGCTGCACCGACAAGGGCGAGATAGCTCCCGGCAAGGACGCGGACATCGTCATCTACGACCCCGCGAAGGAGTTCACGATACATCAGGAGAACATGCACTCCGACTGCGACCACACCATCTGGGAGGGCGTGAAGGTACACGGCTATCCCGTTCAGACCTACTCCAGGGGCAGGCTGGTGTTCGATAACGGCGAGTTCGTCGGCGAACGCGGCTGGGGCAGGTTCATTAAATGTGCAAAACATAAGGCAAAATAAAAACTTACAGTGCAGGAGGTAACGATATGAAATACGCAGAACAGATACTAAACAATGAATCGGCGCGGTGTATGCTGTGCGCGGAGGCTCCCTGCACGGCGGCTTGTCCGGAGGGCTTCGACCCGGCGCGGTTCGTCAGGGCGGCAAGGTTTGAGAACGCGGCGGTCGGCGCCGGGTACGTCTCAGCCGCCAGGTGCGCGGAATGCTCCGGCGAATGCGAGAGCGCCTGCCTGCACTACGAGTCTCCGGTGAAGATACGCGAGATGATAAAGGCGGCTCCGGAGCCGGTGAAGGCTGAGAAACTGACCGCAGACCTCTCGATGGAGTTCTGCGGCGTGAAGTGCGAGAATCCGTTCTTCCTCTCGTCGTCGGTGGTGGCGAGCGGCTACGATATGTGCGCCAACGCGCTGAGAGCCGGCTGGGGCGGCATAGTCTACAAGACGATAGGCTTCATCAGACCGGACGAGGTTTCACCCCGGTTCGACGCCATCGGCAAGGAATCCACCCCGTTCGTTGGGTTCAAGAACCTGGAGCAGATCTCCGACCACCCGCTGAATGAGAACCTTGAGATACTACGGCGGCTGAAGCGGGAGTTCCCGTCGAAGGTGATAGTTTCCTCCATAATGGGCAGCACCGAGGAGGAATGGACGGAGCTTGCAAGGCTATCCGAGGAGGCGGGCTGCGACATCATCGAGTGCAACTTCTCCTGCCCGCAGATGGTGGGCGAGGGGCTGGGCAGCGACGTCGGGCAGAATCCGGAGCTTGTGAGAGCCTACACCGCCGCGGCAAAGCGCGGAACGAAGCTCCCGGTGCTGGCGAAGATGACCCCGAACATCGGCAACATGGAAGTCCCCGCGACAGCCGCGAAGGAAGGCGGCGCGGACGGCATAGCCGCGATAAACACGGTAAAGAGCCTGACGCGCGTCGATCTGGATACGATGGTCTCCTGCCCGGGCGTTAACGGGAAGTGCTCCGTTTCGGGGTACTCCGGAAAGGCTGTGAAGCCGATAGCGCTGCGGTTCATTCACGATATGGCGGTCTGTCCGGAGCTTTCCGGGACGCCGCTGAGCGGTATCGGCGGCATAGAGAGCTGGCATGACGCGCTGGAGTTCATCGCGCTGGGCTGTGAGAATATCCAGATAACCACAGCGGTAATGCAGTACGGCTACCGGATAATCGACGACCTTATCTCGGGAACGAGGGCTTATCTGGCGGCGCACGGAATGTCACGGCTGAGCGAGCTTACAGGTTCGGCGCTCGCGAACATAGTTCCGGCGGACGACCTCGACCGCAGCACGGTGGTCTATCCGGTGTTCGGCCGGGAAAGCTGCGTCGGCTGCGGAAGATGCTGCATCTCCTGCATGGACGGCGGACACCAGGCGATCGCGATGGGTGCGGACAGAAAGCCGCACCTCACCGGCGGGAACTGCGTGGGCTGCCTGCTGTGTACGCTGGTCTGCCCGACCGGCTCGATAACCCACAGCAAACGGGTGAAGAAGCCCGGAAGATGATCGGAGAGGAGGGCGTTTATGGCGATCACACTTGCAAGAATATGCGCGAACGCTGAAAAGACCTACGGCATGAAGCTCATCGCAGGCAGGGCGGGAATGGATAATTTCGTCCGCTGGGTACACATCGTTGAGGACAGCGAGGTTCCGGACTTCATGCACGGAAACGAGCTGGTGTTCACGACTGGTATCGGTCACAAGGGCAGCGGCTGGCTGCTGGATTTCGTGCGGCAGCTCAAGGGCAAGAACGCGGCGGGCGTAGTCGTGAACATAGGACCGTACATAAACGCCGTCCCGAAGGACGTCATGGAATACTGCGAGTGCAATGCACTCCCGCTGTTCGTGGTGCCGTGGTCGGTGAGGCTCATCGACCTGACCTACGATTTCTGCCACCGGATCATTTCCAACGAGGAGAGCGAGACCAGCCTTGCCGGAGCGTTCCGCAACCTGTTCTTCGCGCCGGGGAACCGCGACGAGTACGCGCCGGTGCTGGAGCGCCGAGGCTTCCACGACATGGTGAGCTACACGCTGCTGGCGGCGCAGCTCTCCCACCCCGACAAGCCGGGGAGCGGCGACGAGTGGCGCGGCATGCGGTTCCTGGTGCGGAAGATATGCGCAAGCCAGCAGTATCCCTCCTGCATATTCATACAGGAGAACTACCTTGTGATAGTGCGGCAGCATATCACTCCGCAGGAGGCGGGGAGGCTCGCCGAACAGCTTGCAGCCGCGGTGAGCGAGAACTGCTCCGAGCCTGCGGGAGTTCACATCGGCATTTCAGACAACGGGCTGGGGTACGACGGGATACATTCCTGCTACCGCGAGGCGGTCTCCGCGATGAGGCTCGCCGTGATGAAGAAGGCTCCGGTAATGCACTATCACGACATCGGCGTTTACAAGCTGCTTTTCGGCGTGGAAAGCTCCCGTATCCTCTCGGACTACGTGGACAGCACCCTCGGCAAGCTGCTGGACTACGACGCCAAGAACAACACCGACTGCGCCGATCTGCTGCGCTGCTACTTCGAGAACGACTGCAGCGTGAAGGAGGTCGCGGATATCTTCGGCGTTCACCGGAACACGGTGAACTACAAGCTCAAACAGATCCGCGAACTTCTGGGCAGCAGCTTCAGCGACGAGGATAAAATGAATCTGCTTCTGGCTTTCCGGGCGAGGGAACTGCTCAACATGGAAAACTCAAAGCTGATAATGGAGGACGATTCTTATGAATGCAACTGAAATCAAAACCAACCACACCAAGTACAATTTACAGTCATGGTCAAAGCAGAAGGGGCTGAACCCCATCGCCGTGGAAAAGGGCGAGGGTATCTACTTCTGGGACTACGACGGCAGCAGATACACCGATATGTCCAGCCAGCTCGTCAACCTGAACGTGGGCTTCGGCTGCCGCCCCATCATCGACGCCATCAAGGAGCAGGCGGAGAAGTTCTGCTTCGTCGGCCCGAGCTACGCCTGCGAGAGCCGCTCGAAGCTCGCCGAGATGGTCGTTGACCTTATGCCGGACAACATCGCGAAGGTGTTCTTCACCAACGGCGGCGCCGACGCAAACGAGAACGCCATCAAGATGGCGAGAATGTACACCGGAAGGAAAAAGGTGTTCTCCCGCTACAGAAGCTACCATGGCTCCACATTCGGCGCTGGCAACCTCACCGGCGAGCCGAGAAGGTATCCGCTGGAGCCTGGTATCCCCGGCTTCGTGAAGTTCTTCGATCCGTACATGTACCGCGACAACCTCCCGTTCGCAAGCGAGAAGGAGTACAGCGAGTACTACGTTAACAAGCTCCGCGAGCAGGTCGTCTATGAAGGACCCGACACGGTTGCTGCCATCGTTATGGAGACCATCACCGGCTCCAACGGCATCATTATCCCGCCGGAGGGCTACCTTGCGGGCGTACGCAGGATCTGCGACGAGTTCGGAATCATGATGATCTGCGACGAGGTAATGGCGGGATTCGGGCGCACCGGCAAGATGTTCGCGTTTGAGAATTTCGGCGTAAAGCCCGATATCGTAAGCTTCGCGAAGGGCGTTACCTGCGGCTACGTTCAGCTCGGCGGCGTTGCGGTCAGCAGGAAGATCGCGGACTACTTCGACGACAACGTATTGCAGTGCGGCCTGACCTACAGCGGACACCCCCTCGCATGCGCAGCCGGCGTTGCCTGCCTGAACTACTACAAGGACAACGATATCCTGGGCAACGTAAATAAGAGCGGCAAGGTGCTGGGCGAGATACTTGAGGAACTCAAGGCAAAGCACAAGTGCGTCGGCGACGTGCGCTACATCGGTCTGTTCTCGGCAGTGGAGCTGGTAAAGGACAAGGCGACAAGGGAGCCTCTGGTGCCCTACGGCGGCGACAAGCTCGGAGTAATGGGCGGCATCATCGGAAAGCTCAAGGCGAAGAAGTTCATGACCTACTCCCACGAGAACATGATACTTGTATGCCCGCCGCTCATAATCACTCCGGAGCAGCTCCGCGAGGAGATGGTGAAGCTTGACGAGGTCCTCGCCGAGGTAGACGCAACTCTTTAAAAGGAAGGATCGATGAAGCATGGCTAATTCACAGCACTACGCAGACGCTCCCACGGTGAAGCTGGAGGATTACATTCCGGTGAAGATGTTCCGCACGGTGCACCGCACGGAGGCGGACCTGCCCGGCGGCATAACCGAGATAAAGGTAATAATCGACATTGAGAGACCCTTTGCAAAGAAGCTGTCCTTCAGGACGAGCAGCAGCGGCAGGATACACGGCTTCGTCCGCATGAATGACCTGCTGAAGTCGATCAACACCAAGTCGGACAAAGCCTCCACGGTACGCCGGATAACCCTCAACGACTGGGGTACGAAGGCGCTCATGGTAATTGAGATGGAGAACGACAGCGAAAAGCCGTTCTTCGTTCCGATAGCGCAGCTAAGGGATCTTCTCGAGAACTGCCGCCGCGCTCCGGAGCAGTCAGCCAAATAATTTTCCGGGCGCATTCCATCAGGAGTGCGCCCGGAACTCCGTCAAGCCTCCCCGGCGCCTGCGCGGACTTTGTCCAGCATTGCGAGGTACTCGCTGCGGATACTCTCCGGTTCGATTATCTCGGCCTTGCCGCCGAACTGGAACACCCACCCGAAAAACGGCTCCTTAGCGACCACCGGGGCGTACACCGTGAAGCTCTCGCCGTCATTCGCCGGAACTATCCGCACCCCCATGCCGAACCTGTCCAGAACCGCATTGACGAGGGATTTGTCGCAGCGCAGCACCACGTCGGATTCCTCGCCGCTGAACATTGAAACGTGGGTCAGTATGTAGTCCTCAAGGTCGAAATGTGGGTCGGCGCGGCGCGCGGGTTCGTCGATTATCTCGACCTTCTCCATGCGGTCTACGCGGAAGTTTGAGTAGGTCCCGCGGTGGTCGTTCCACGCCACGAGGTAGTAGTGGTCGTTGTCCCACACCAGGGCGTAGGGCGTGCACACCCGCGCTTCGTCGCGGTATTTTTTGTTCTTGCGCATGTCGTACTCAAAGTACCGGAAGGATATTTTCTTCTTCGGAGCCGACGATATCGCCCGCTGGATAGTATCCACGTTGTAAAGCACCGCTTTGTTGGAGTTCTGCCGGACCCTCCCGGAGACGTACACCGTGCGCTTTATCTGTGCGGCTTCCTTGTCGCTGCACAGGGTGGAGAGCTTCTTGAGCAGCGCCGCCGACTGGCTTTCGGAAAGCAGCTTCGCGGAGCTTACCGCGTCAGCGAGGAGCTTCAGCTCGGCAAGCTCGAAATCCCTCGTCATAAGTTGGTAGGAAGCCGTCCTGCCCATCGTCATGCGGATATCCATGCCGTATTTTTGCAGCGCCTCCACGTCCTCGGAAAACGCCTTGCGGCCCTCGGCTATCCCGTAGTCCGAGAGAATGTCGGTTATCTGGTTTCTGGTCAGGGCTTCGGTCTCGCTGGTGAATTTCTGGAAAATATCCCGCAGATAAAGCAGCTTGAGCCGCTGTGCGCTGGTGTCCTTCTCTGCCATTGATAACGCTCCTTTGTGAGGTCACCTCTAAAAACCTTGTTTGAGTGAAAATGTGTATAGCACACCGCCTGCTTCAGAAAACCTCCTCGTAAGGCATACAGCCTTACTTCGTCGGCTTTCATCGCATTCGGCGCACTCTACCCATTTTCCCTTTTCAAACCGGTTTTTAGAGGTTCCCGTGATTTATTCTGCGCATTTGCTGATACATATTATAGCACGGTCAAAAAGGAAAACTGCGCCCATAAAGGCGCAGTTAGTTTTTTATTTCCTGCTCAGTCAACGAACTCAACTGTGAACCTGGGATTCTCTGCCTCGGTGTCGGTCAGCACTCTGCGGAGCGCGGCGGCTTCCTTCGCGCCTACGGCTTCCTCGAGCCTGGAATTATTCAGTATTTTCACGTGGGCGTCGAACTTATTTATCTCACAGAGGTAATCGTGCAGCGAATCCAGGGTCTCGCCGTAGCACTCCGCGAAATCGAACGCGGCAATGAATCTGTCGTGGATAGTGTACATGCTGTCGATGGAGGCAGCGTCGATGATAAGTGTTTTCATGGTTTATTCCTCTCCGTATAATAATGTGAAGCTCGCGTAGTGGTCGCCAGTGTAGTATATCAGCCCGTCCGATGAGAATATTATCCGCTCCGCGCCGCGGCTGGAGGCTCCCAGCGTGTTTACGTCGCACTCGGTATAGCTGTGACCCTCCGGCAGCAGACCCTCGTAATTCCCGAACCGGTCGCCGCCTATGCACATGCCCGGCGCGTATGGCTCCAGGGAACCACCGCCCCAGCCAAGCTCCCGCGCCTGCTTCTTCGTGATGAAGTTCTGCGGCAGCTTCCCGTAGGTGTGGATATACAGCGCGACGTCCTCCTTGGTGGTGTAGCTGCCGTCCTCGGCGATGGAGCTTTCCGGCGGCGCGTCAGGCTGCGCGGACTCCTCATCGGTCTGCGGGAAGCCAACCTGCCCCTCGCCGGGGGTCTGCGGAACGTCAGGGCGCTCAGGCTCTGCGGACTGCTCCTCCGGCTCCTGGGTCTGGAAGAACTCCCGCGTTACCGGGGAGCTTTCCTCTGCGGTCTGTATTATCTCGCCGACTATCTGCGACAGCTCCGGGAATACCCCGGAAGCCGTATCGGCGGAGCATGCCGTCAGCGACAGCGCCGCCGCCAGAGCCAGGATAAGGCAAGACAGACATTTAAGGCGGGTCAGCTTTTTCATAAATGGTTCCCCTTTTCCGAACATAATATAACTTATTATAACATATTCTGCGCGGATTGTAAAGTACTATTTACCGCGCCGCACAGGTATAAACGACCCGGAATACTTACATATACTGGCGGGAATTCCTTATCTTCTCTTGCAAAATACACAGTAATATGATATAATACATAGCTGTTCGGAATGGAGGCACTACACGACATGGAAAATAACAAGGGCATTATAACGAGGTCGTTCAGGGCGGCGTTTCCCTGCACTATACCGATACTTGCTGGGTTCCTGTTTCTGGGAATGGCTTACGGTATCTACATGAACGTTTCCGGGTTCAGCTTTGTTTACCCAATGATAATGGCGGCGGTGATTTTCGGCGGCAGTCTGGAGTTCCTCGCGGCGCAGATGCTGCTTTCGCCGTTCGCGCCGCTCCAGGTGCTGATGGTGTCGCTGATGATACAGGCGCGGCACCTGTTCTACGGAATTTCCATGCTGGACAAGTTCAAGGACATGGGCTGGAAGAAATTCTACCTCATCTACGGCATGTGCGACGAAACGTTCAGCATAAACTGCACCGCTGAGATCCCCGAGGACTGCGACCGCGGCTGGTTCTACTTCTTCGTAACGCTGCTCAACCAGCTCTACTGGGTCGGCGGAGCCACACTGGGAGGTCTGCTCGGGAATCTCATCACCTTCGACACGAAGGGTCTGGATTTCGTGATGACAGCAATGTTCATCGTGATATTCCTGGAGCAGTGGCTCAAGGAGAAGCGCCATTTCAGCGAATGGGCGGGTCTGGCGAGCAGCGCTGCCTGCCTGCTGATATTCGGCAAGGATAACTTCATGATACCCGCGATGATATGCATACTGCTGCTTCTCACCGCGTTCAGGAAGCCCGTCGGGCGGAAGGCAGGTGAGGAAAAGTGACCATCGCCGAACAGATAATCACCATCGCGATGTGCACCCTCGGGACGATGGCAATGCGTTTCCTGCCGTTCCTGGTGTTCCGGCAGGACAAGCCTACCCCGAAATACATACAGTACCTCGGGAAGGTGCTCCCCGGCGCAATTTTCGGAATGCTCATCGTCTACTGCCTGCGCAGCGTTTCCGTGACGGAGTATAGCTGGGGTCTTCCTGAGCTTATCGCAGGAGCCGCCACGGTCGGAATTCACCTGTGGAAGCGCAGCATGCTGCTGTCCATCGCCGCCGGGACGGTTATCTACATGCTGTTGGTGCAGTTCGTGTTTGTATAATGTGAACCTCTATGCAGCCCCGGCTTTTATATAGTATCTACAAAAATCGCCAGATTGTCGAAAAATGTGTGGAAATCCGCTTGATTTACCATGATTTTTGTGGTATTATTAATTAAAGAAAATTACATCACGGCAGAGCATTTTCTATAAATGTTCAAATGTTCGGCTCGCGGTGTGATATGCAGCACCGTATGATCCGAATGACACCTGCGCGGCGCCGCAAAAAAAGGGAGGGTTTTCTATGAAATCTATCGGTATGAGGATACTGGTAAGCTGTATCCTTACAGTTGCAATTTCGCTGTTCACGCTTGGCGGATTTGCCTGCATCATGATCTACAACAGTACCGTAAATCTGGTATACAGCAGCATGACCGCTTCGGCGCAGGTCGCGGCGGAGCGCGCATACTGGGAGATGCGTTCCTATACCAACATTGCAAGGGAGCTTGGCACAATGTCCCAGCTCTCAGACTCGTCGACCAGCGACAGCGAACTCAGCGAAATAGTTCAGCAGATCATTGAGCGTCACGAACTGCAGAAATGCAACATCATCAAGCCTAACGGGGAAAGCTTCGACGGCAACAACTATTCCGACCGCGAGTACTTCCAGAACGCGATGAAAGGAAATGTCACCGTAACCGAGCCTATCGTTTCCAGAGTGACCGGCGAACTGATGATCATAATCGCGGCTCCTATCTGGAAAAACGGCATTACCGACGGCGAAACAGTGGGCTGCATTACCATCGTTCCTGATCCCGAATTCCTCAACGATATCGTGAGAAGCATAAAGGTCAGCGATAACTGCGGAGCCTACATAATCGACAAGAACGGCAACACCATCGCCGACCTCGACAGCGATCTTGTAAAGCGCGGCGAGAACATCGAACAGCTTGCGGCTGCGGACACCTCCGGTCAGGCCGGATACAAGACGCTTGCAAAGGCGCACGAGAGCATGCGTGCAGGCGAATCCGGCGTTGCGCGGTACACGCTCAACGGCGTAAGCAAGTTCCTTTCCTATGCCCCGATCCAGGATTCAAACGGCTGGTCGCTTGCAGTTTACGCTCCCACCGGCGACTTTATGGACTCTACATCCCGCGCTATTGTGATGACCGTGATCCTTCTTATTGTTGCATGCGTCGTTTCAGCGTTCATCTCAGTTTGCCTCGGCAAGAAGATAGGTTCCTCCGTAAAAGCATGCACCGAGCGTATCGAGAAGCTCGCCGTGGGAGACCTCACAAGCCCGGTTCCCGAGGTTCATTCCAAGGACGAGACCGGACGTCTCTCCGAGGCGACAAAGACGGTCGTCAGCAACCTCAACAACATTATCAGCGATATCGGGCGCATTCTCGAGTCAATGTCCACCGGCAACCTGAACGTACATACTGCTGAGAATGAAAAGTTCTATGTCGGCGACTGCCAGAAGCTGCTCCATTATGTCCGCGACATCAACCACAAGCTCAGCGCAACCATGTCCGAGATAAGCACCGCCGCCGACCAGGTTGCGGCAGGCTCCGAACAGGTTTCCTCAGGCGCGCAGGCGCTGTCACAGGGCGCTACCGAACAGGCTTCCTCCGTTGAGGAGCTGGCTGCGACCATCAACGTGGTATCCGAAATGATACACGAAAATTCCAAGGACGCAGAAGATGCAAGCAAATGCACAAAGGAAGCCGCCGAGAAGCTCGGCGACACCTCTGCGAAGATGGAGAATCTCATCAGCGCAATGGAGGAGATCAAGAATTCCTCCGCAGAGACCAAGAACATTATCAAGACCATCGAGGACATCGCGTTCCAGACGAATATACTCGCGCTGAACGCGGCGATAGAAGCCGCGCGTGCGGGTGAAGCCGGAAAGGGCTTCGCGGTCGTGGCTGACGAGGTGCGCAACCTTGCCGCCAAGTCCGGCGAGGCTGCACAGAACACCACGAACATGATCGAAGGCACCGTTTCCGCAATTGAGAACGGCAGCGCCATCGTGAACGAAGCAGCCGAGATGATGACGGCGGTTGTAGAATCCTCTGCAAAGGTCGAGGAGATCAACAACAAGATCTCCGATTCCACAAAGGAGGCTGCGGATTCCATCAAGCAGATTTCTATAGGAATCGATCAGATCTCCAACGTAGTCCAGACGAACTCCGCGACTGCGGAGGAATCCGCTGCGGCTTCCGAGGAGCTTTCGGCGCAGGCTGCAACGATGAAGGGCCTTATAGGGAACTTCACGCTGCGTGATTCTGACGTCTCTGCCAACCTCTGATAGTTCAACAAATTAAGATCCCGCAGCCGTATGGCTGCGGGATTTTTTCATATTACGGTTATCTCCCAGAGTATCAGGGAACCGTCCATGCCGCTCATATCCACGGAGAAGTACTTTACGTTCCCATCGGCGTCGGTGAAGGATATTCCGTTGTTCGGGATATCTCCCAGGAAAACCAGATCCGCTTCCAGCGGGCGCTCCGGCGTAAGCTCGGGCTGCGAGTACAGCTCCTCGGCGGAGAACGTGAAGATCCCGTTCTCGTCGATGTCCTGCATTGCTATCGACAGCAGCCTGAAGTCGCTGACCGTGCTTTCTGCGGAGAATACCACCTTTACGGCTGATTCGCTGACCTCGGTTCCGTCGGCCTGACTGAATGTGTCGTGCTCACCAAGCTCCGGCACGTCCTCAAGGTACTGCGCCTTTACCGGAAGGCTCTCAGCCGTTCCGGTTCCGGGAAGCTCCCCGGTCGGCATGGTTTCCGGAGGCTCCGCGGTATTTACAGGCTCGGTGCTCGGCGGTTCGGCGGTGGCTTCCGCCTGTGCGGAGCTTTCCGGCGTGGACTCCTTCGGCGCAGTTCCGGACTGCTCGGACTGGCTGGTTTGGCTGGACTGGCTGGTTTGGCTGGTTTGGCTGGTTTGGCTGGTTTGGCTGGACTGGCTCGGCTGGCTCCCTGGCGATGTGACGTTCCCGGTGCAGCCTGTCATCAGAAGCAGCGCAGATAGTATCGCGATTCTTTTTTTCATATAGCACCCTCCTTTGGTCTTTCTATTATACCCGCTTTTCCTGAAAAAGTCAATCCTTATTTCAGAGCGTCAGAATTTCTAAATTTTTCACATTTAGGTGTTGACATAACCCCTAAAAAAGTGTAAAATAAAAATGTATGCGTTAATTGTATTCCGGGAAGGCTCCCGGGCTTGAAAGGATAGATAAAATGGCATTCTTCGATTATTCACCGGAACTGGTGGAAGCAGGAAAAAAGGCAATGGAGCTGTGCGCTCCGCAGTTTGCCGAGTTCGACCGCATGGCGGAATACAACGGCGAGCGCGTTTTAAAGGCGTTCATCGACAACAGGATAAGCGATATCCACATGAAGGGGACTAACGGCTACGGCTACGGCGACGACGGCAGGGACAAGCTGGACGCGGTCTTCGCGCAGATACTCGGCGCCGAGGACGCCCTGGTGCGCCACAATTTCGTGAACGGCACCCACGCGATAACCACCGCGCTGTTCGGTATCCTCCGCCCCGGTGACGAGCTGCTTTCCGTCACCGGCGACCCCTACGATACCATGCAGGGCGTAATTTCCGGCGATGGGATAGGTTCACTGAAGGATTTCGGCGTGAAGTTCGGCAAGGTAGACCTCCTGCCGGACGGCACCCCGGACTACGACGGCATAAAGCGCCGCGCGGGAACCTGCAGGATGGCTTATATCCAGCGCTCCAGGGGATATTCCCTGCGCCCGTCGCTGAGCATTGAGGTCATCGCGAAGATATGCGAGGCAGTCCGCAGCGTTAATCCGGACTGCGTGATATTCACCGACAACTGCTACGGCGAGCTGGTCGAGGAAAAGGAGCCGGTTTCAGTCGGCGCCGACCTCATCGCGGGCAGCCTTATCAAGAATCTCGGCGGCGGAATCGCGGAGACCGGCGGCTACATCGCGGGCAGGGCAGACCTCGTGGAGCTGTGCGCGTTCAGGCTGACCACTCCGGGCACTGGCAAGGAGGTCGGTGCGAGCCTGAATCAGCTCCGCGGAATGTACCTTGGAATATTCCACGCGCCGGAAGCGGTCTGCGCGGCGCTCAAGACTGCGGCGTTTGCGGCGGCTCTGGCGGAGCTTCTCGGCTTCGAGGCGTTCCCGAAGTACAGCGAGAAGCGCACCGACATCATCGAGGCGCTGAAGCTCGGCGGCGAGAAGCAGCTCATTGCGTTCTGTCAGGGAATTCAGGCAGGCTCCCCTGTGGACAGCTTCGCTTCCCCGGAGCCTTGGGACATGCCGGGCTACGACAGCCAGGTCATAATGGCGGCTGGAGCCTTTACGATGGGCGCTTCCATCGAGCTTTCAGCGGACGCTCCGCTGCGTGAGCCTTTTGCAGTGTGGCTCCAGGGCGGGCTTACGTTCCCGACGGGAAAGGCGGGTATCATGCACGCGGCGCAGTACATGCTGGACAAGGGTCTGGCGCACATCTGACAGCAGTAGGGTTCAACAGGTCGAAAGGACAGTAACATGATAAAGAGCATGACAGGCTTCGGCAGAGGTCATCAGGTACTTAACGGCAGGGATATCACCGTAGAGATACGCGCGGTGAATCACCGGTATTACGAGTTCAGCTCGCGGCTCCCGCGAAGCCTGGGCTACATCGAGGAGAAGCTCAAGAGCCTGCTCCAGGGCAGGATAAACCGCGGCAAGGTGGAGATATCCGTGCTGGTGAACAACGTTGAGGCCGCGGACGAGAAGATAACTATAAATAAGGAAATAGTAAAGGAATACGTTGACGCGCTGCGCTCCGTTAAGGAGGAGTATTCGCTGAACGACGGCCTTTCGCTGTCGGATATCCTGCGTATCCCGGACGCGTTCACCGTAGTAAAGACCGAGACCGACGAGGAGCAGCTCTGGGCTGACGTGAAGTCGGCGGCGGAGGAGGCTCTGGAGCACTTCATCGCGATGCGTGAAGCCGAGGGCGAGCGCATGAAGCGGGACGTAATGTCGCGCCTGGATAAAATCGAGGAGTGGGTCGGCGTAGTCGAAACGCGCTCCCCGCAGATGGTGGAGGACTACCGCAGTCGGCTCTACGACAAGATGTGCGAGGTGCTGAGCTCCACGAACATCGACGAAAACCGCATACTCATGGAGGCGGGGATATTCTCCGAAAAGACCGCCGTGGACGAGGAAACGGTACGCCTGCGCAGCCACATCGCGCAGTTCCGCACAATGCTGGAATCCGGCGAGCCTGTGGGCAGGAAGCTTGACTTCCTGGTGCAGGAGATGAACCGCGAGACCAACACCATAGGCTCCAAGGTGCAGGACATCGAGGTAACGCGCATAGTTGTCGACCAGAAGAGCGAGATAGAAAAGATACGCGAGCAGATTCAGAACATCGAATGATGCAGACCCCGGGAGGCTCGGCTTCCCGGGGTTTTCCGTACTATTCAGCGGGTGCGGCGCAAACTTGACAAAAACAGCGCGTTGAGCTATAATAGATTCATATTATAAAAAATGCCGCGTTCTACGGTTGTATCATACGGCTGTATCAAAGGATACGCAATGGGAAAGGAATAAAAAATGCCAGTAAAAATAGCCGACGGACTGCCCGCGCAGTCGATACTTGAAAACGAGCATATATTCATCATGACGGAGCACCGCGCGCTCCACCAGGACATACGTCCGCTGAAGATAGGCATACTGAACCTCATGCCGACCAAGGTCGCGACTGAAACGCAGATACTCCGCAGCCTGTCTAATACTCCGCTGCAAATCGAGGTGACTCTCGTGCAGACCTCAACCTACACCAGCAAGAACACCTCACATGAGCACCTGCTGAACTTCTACAAGACCTTCGACGAGATAAAGGACATGAACTTTGACGGGTTCATAATCACCGGCGCTCCGGTGGAGCACCTTCCGTTTGAGGAGGTCGACTACTGGGAGGAGATTTGCAAAATAATGGACTGGACGAAAACGCATGTGCATTCCACGTTCCACATCTGCTGGGCGGCTCAGGCGGCTCTGTACTACCACTACGGCATTCCGAAGTACCCGCTCCCGGAGAAGCTCTCCGGCGTGTTCAGGCACACTCTGCTCACACCGAAATCAAGACTGTTCCGAGGGTTCGACAGCGAGTTCTGGGCGCCGCATTCACGCCATACCGAGGTTCGCCGCGAGGACATCGAGAAGGTGCCGCAGCTCAAGGTGATGGCGGTTTCCGACGAGGCGGGCGTGTATGCCGTTTGCAGCGAGGACAGCCGCCAGTTCTTCATAACAGGGCATTCCGAGTACGACGCGGACACCCTGGCTCTGGAGTACAAGCGCGACCTTGAAAAGGGTCTTAACCCGAAGATCCCCGCTCACTACTTCCCGGACGACGACCCCGCGAAGCAGCCTGTGCTCAAGTGGAGGGCGCATTCCACGCTCATCTACACCAACTGGCTGAACTACTTCGTTTACCAGACCACTCCGTTTGATATTTCTGAAAAAATATAACAAATATTGTTGCATTTGTCGTATAATTATGTTATAATTCTATTACGGCACACGCCGAAAAATCAAATGAAACGAGGTACACGCTATGTTTGATATCTACGCAGCCCTGAGCGGCGGCATGATCGCGAATCTCCTGCTTACTATCCTTGGACTTGTTATTTCAGTCGCGGCGGGGATCCTGCTTTACTGGAAGGTTTTCGGTCCGAAGGCGAAGGATCCGTCCGCGGGCAAATTCATGCAGTACGCGAACGGTCAGCGCTTCCTGCCGCTTTGCATCGTGAAGATAACCTACTACTCCCTGGCGGCGTTCCTTGTGTTTATAGGCATTGCGAAGTGCATCACCACCATCGACGGATTCGGCGCTATATTCAAGTACGTCATCGTTGGAAACGTCGTTCTGCGCATTCTGTTTGAGACCGTTCTCGCGGTGAGAAAGAACGCCGGGATCGATACCGACAACAACACCGCCGACGAGCCAAAGGACAGCCAGTCCGCGTTTGAGCCGAAGCTGCCGACTATTCCTTATCAGCAGCCCCAGCAGACTCAGCACCCCCAGTATCAGCCGAATGCCCAGGCAGCGCAGCCTGTTCAGAGCGTTCAGCCTGTTCAGAGCGTTCAGCCTGTTCAGCCTGTTCAGCCGGTTCCGGTTCAGCCTGTGAACGCGGTTCCGACTCCTGTTGAGCCTGCGCCTGCTCCTATGACGGTTCCCGAGCCTGTGCCCGCTCCCGCGCCTGTTCCCGAGCCTGTGCCTGCTCCTATGCCGGTTCCCGAGCCTGTGCCTGCTCCCGCGCCGATTCCCGAGCCTGTGCCTGCTCCCACACCGATTCCCGCACCCGCGCCCCAGCCCGTTCCCGCTCAGCCGAAAGCGAACTCCGCTTCTGCGTTCTGTACATACTGCGGAAACGCAGTGAAGCCCGGCGCGAAGTTCTGCCCGTTCTGCGGGAAGCCTCTAGTTTAAATGAATCACGGCGGTTCCGATGAGCCGCCGTTTTTATTTCCGGTTCGCTTGACAAGCCGGGTCGGAGGGGGTATAATAGAAACATCAATTCACTGAGAGGAAATTATGACCGAGATAACAGTAACCAAAAACGACGCCGGGCAGCGCGCCGACAGATTCCTCACCAAAGCCTACCCGAACCTGTCGCTGCCGCTTATCTGCAAGCTGATGCGCAAGAAACGCATAAAGCTCAACGGAGCCAGAACCGAACCGAACGTGAAGCTCAGCGAGGGGGACGTGTTCCGGTTTTACCTGAGCGACGAGCTGCTTGACACCGGAGGCAGGGAAAAGACCGCGGATTTCCGGGAGGTCCCGCCGGAGATAGACGTGATATACGAGGACGAAAATATACTTCTGTGCGACAAGCCGGTCGGAATGGTGGTACACGAGGACAACGACAACACCTCCGACACGCTGATAAACCGCATAAAATGCTGCCTCTGGAAGCAGGGGGAGTACGACCCGGATAGCGAGCAGAGCTTTGTTCCGGCGCTGTGCAACCGTATCGACCGCAACACCGGCGGGATAGTCATAGCCGCGAAGAACGCGGAGTCGCTGCGGGTGCTCAACCAGAAAATACGCGACAGGGAGCTTGTCAAGCTGTACCTCTGCGTTGTGCAGGGGGAGCTTCCGAAGCGCGCCGACACGCTGACCGCCTACCTTGAGAAGCTGTCCGACGAGAACCGCGTGATCGTCTCCGACCGCAAGACCCCGCAGAACCGCACGATACTCACGAAGTACCGCGTGCTCGAGACCCGGGGCGGGAACTCGCTGCTGGAGGTCGACCTGCTGACCGGGCGGACTCACCAGATACGCGCGCATTTCGCGTATGTGGGGCATCCGCTCCTCGGCGACGGGAAGTACGGCAGCAACAAGCTCAACAAGGCGCTCGGCTACGACGTGCAGGCGCTGTACTCCTACAAGCTGCGGTTCGAGTTCACCACTCCGGCGGGCTGCCTGGAGTACCTGAACCACCGGGAATTCTCCGTGGCGGATATGAACTCGATCTGGTTCGTGAAGAAGTTCCACGGCTCCGATTGACCGTTTTTGCGGGTGACGAGGTTCGCTGTTTCGGCGAAATGCACAAAAAAACTTGGCATTTTTTTATGAAAGTCTGCGATTAATTTTCCTCAAACATCTTGATAAAATTACAGATTTTTAGTATAATAAATATGTAATGATATACCCGTCTGGGTGTGTCTGCTGCTTCGCCAGTCGGAGCAAATAATTATTTCTCAGGAGGAATATTCCAATGGCAGATGTTAAAGTTGCAATTAACGGCTTTGGCCGTATCGGACGCCTCGCATTCAGACAGATGTTCGGCGCTAAGGGCTACGATGTAGTAGCTATCAACGACCTGACCAAGCCCTCTATGCTTGCTCAGCTCCTCAAGTACGATACCGCTCAGGGCGGCTACTGCGGCAAGATCGGTGAGAATCTTCACACCGTTACCGCTGATGATGAGAAGGGTACTATCACTGTTGACGGCAAGACCCTGACCATCTACGCTGAGAAGGACGCTAAGGATCTTCCTTGGGGCAAGATCGGCGTTGACGTTGTTCTCGAGTGCACAGGTTTCTACTGCTCCAAGGACAAGTCCCAGGCTCACATCGACGCAGGCGCTAAGAAGGTAGTTATCTCTGCTCCGGCAGGCAACGATCTCAAGACCATCGTTTTCTCCGTTAACGAGAAGACCCTGTCCGCTGATGACAAGATCATTTCCGCTGCTTCCTGCACCACTAACTGCCTCGCTCCTATGGCTAAGGCACTGAACGATTATGCTCCTATCCAGTCCGGTATCATGAGCACGATCCACGCTTACACCGGCGACCAGATGATCCTCGATGGTCCTCACAGAAAGGGCGACCTGAGAAGAGCAAGAGCTGGCGCAGCTAACATCGTTCCGAACTCCACCGGTGCTGCTAAGGCAATCGGTCTGGTTATCCCCGAGCTCAACGGCAAGCTCATCGGTTCTGCACAGCGTGTTCCTGTTCCCACAGGTTCCACCACTATCCTTACCGCTGTTGTTAAGGGCGCAGACGTTACCAAGGAAGGCATCAACGCTGCTATGAAGGCTGCTGCTTCCGAGTCCTTCGGCTACAACGAGGATCAGATCGTTTCTTCCGATGTTATCGGTATGAGATTCGGTTCCCTGTTCGACGCTACACAGACAATGGTAGCTAAGATCGCTGACGATCTCTATGAGGTTCAGGTTGTTTCTTGGTATGATAACGAGAACTCCTACACCTCTCAGATGGTTAGAACCATCAAGTACTTCGCAGAGCTCAAGTAATTTCTGCTCTTTAAGTGCATAGAAGCTCCCCTCGGGTGACCGGGGGGCTTTTTTTGTGGTGGATTATGGGGAGTGGGGTGGCGATAAACTAGAATTTAGTTGTGTAGTGTGATTCCGAAACAGTCCACCGGACTGTTTCGGAGGACAGGCTCAACAAAGACAATGTGTTGCTGTGGGGGAAAACTCTTGTTTTCCCCCACACCCCTTTAGCGCTTTTTACGTTTAACTGCGCGCCGGCGCGCAGAGTAGCCGCACTCCGTGCGGAGTATTCGCGCTGGCGCGCGAAGTGTGAGGGCTTTGCCCTCACGCTCCCACTTCCTTTTGTAAGCAAAAGGAAGCGAAAACCAATTGCTGACACAGTAGTTTCCATGTAGCGCTAAATTATAGTTTAACAAAAAACGGGCAGGCTTAGCGCCTGCCCGTAATTTATCTCGCGATACGAATTACCTTATTCCTACGACCGCCTTCAGCACTGCCGCCGCGTCCAGCGCGTTGACTTCTCCGTCGCCGTTAAAGTCGCACATAGCCGCGTTCGCGGACTTCGCCATGCCTACCGCCTCCTTGAGTACTGCGGAGGCGTCGAGGGCGCTGAGTACGCCGTCGTTATCGGCGTCGCCGGGAACGTCGCTGAATTCGCAAACCATAACAACGTACTCGCCAGCCGCGTCAGCGCCGGGGATCACCGCAGTGGCGTCCGCGCCTACCTTTACGCAGCGCTGGAACTCCAGAACGCCGCCGTTCAGCTTGTATACGTTCGCGAACTGACCCGCGAATCCCTTGCGGAACGCGAGCTTCAGCTCTGCCGGAACCTTTGTGCCGCCGACCTTGAGGTCAACTCCGAACACGCCGCGAAGAGCGCTGGAGTCAGCGTTGCCCGGGAAAGCCGCAAACTCAGCCGCAGAAACTGTGCCGATCTTGTCGCCGCGTACTACCCAGCTTTTAACGCTGTCGTATACGAACTCAACAGTGAGCTTTCTGTCCTTTATCGCGCTGATAACTGCTTCGGGCAGGGTGGTCTTGCCGTTCAGCGAGATCTTCGCGGAGCTGTTTTCCGGAAGCTTGCTCAGATGATTACCGATGTCGTTCCAGCTCATCGGCTTGCCGACCATCGTCGGAGTGCTCTCCGCCGTCTTGTCAGAGCCGGAGGAGGGTCTGCGGTTTCCGCCTGTGGAGCCGCCTGTAGAACCTCCGGTGGAGCCGCCTGTAGAATCTTCGGACTTCTTCTCGAACTTCGCCGTGATGGTCCAGTCAGCGAGCTGATCCATTGTTATAACACAGGTGCCGTCCGTGCCGACCTTCAGCTCAGAGCCGTCCTGCGCCGCAGATACGAACTTGTATCCGTCGTCCGGAACAAACTTGAGCGTCACCGTGTCGTTTGTCGCCAGTGTGTAGACGCTGGTGCCGTCTGCCAGGGTGTTAACGCCCCTGCCGCTGTCCAAAGTTCCGGTGAACTCCACCTTGCCGTACTCCGGCTTGGGTATCCTGAGGGTCGCAACGTCGGTGTACTCGAACACGAACTTGTTTTCTGCTCCGCTGATCGTTGTAACCTTGTAGTTCCAGCCATTATCGTCCGCCGTGGACGGCTCTATAGGCGTGCCGTTGAAGTCAGCGCCGACGAGGAGCTTCCCTTCGGAGTACGGAACGGTTATCGTGTACTCCACGCCGAGATAGCCCATACCGGATGGGTCTCTGTCGCCCTTTATTGTGGGCTGAGGACCGTTGATCGAAAATGCGTTGAACTTGCACAGCTCGCGCACAGGAGCGGTTATCACAGTGTCTCCCTCAACAAAGAGGTAGTCCAGCTTATAGAGATTGATCCCTTGTTCGTAGCGCGGCTCTTTTCCGCAGATGTCGCTTACGCCGTAATCCTCGGCGGAGATCGTTATTTCTATTGATCTGCCGTTCAGGAAGCTGGTCGGGAATTCATTTATTGCGCTGTCAAGGCTCCATGCCTTGCCGCTCACGTCGTCATAGGCGAAAACGCTGTTGATCTTTCCCACCTTCACTGCGCTGATAAGCTCGTCCGAGATACTCAGAGTGCTGTACTGCTTCTCGTCTGACTCGGAATACCAGATATACACGCCCTTGTCGCTTTCCGGAATGTTAGTATAGAGCGCGTCAATAGAGGGGCCTATCGGTTCGCAGTCCGTATCTGAATCCCCGTAGAATACGCTTGTCAGCTCGCAGTTTTTCGGCAGGAGGGACAGCTTGAACTCATTATACTCCGGTATCAGGTAGTATAACTTGGAATCCTTAATATACGGGATCTCTTCGTTGTTTACTTTAAGGGATATATCAACGTGTTTCAGCAGGTCGTCCGCGTCATTTTTGCTCGGGTTGACTATTTCGAGCTTGTTGGTCTTTAACGATTCGCCGATAATTAAGTGAAGCCTCTTTGTCTCCCCGGTGCCGAATGCGTACTCTGTGTCAGAGAAGTCAATGTAAACGTTTGTATTCTATAACAGTTCCTTGTTCGGTACGGTGACGTTAAGGTACCAGAGATTGTCAGGCCCGTTATTTAAACTGAATGTGTAACCTTTTGAGTTCAGCGAATCGGCGTCAACGATGGCGCATTCATATTCGAAGAAGTCTGTGCTCATCAGGTCTGAGAGCTTTATCGAATAGGTCTTGCCGCCGAGGGTCTTGTAACTGCCGCTGTCGGTGTCGGACATCGCTTCCTCGTAAATATACTGACCGTAGTCCGCCGTCCAGAAGGCATTTGTGACGAGTTCCATGCGCGCGGATTCGTCCGCCGGGCTTAACGTGTTGGTTATATTTAGGTAGATTTCGCCGATTCTGATTTCGTTGCCGTCGTCGAATATAACGTTGCTGACATAAGCGATATCCGCGATATAGTTCCCAGATCCGGAAATGGAAGTGAAATACGAGCCGGGGATATCAATGCTAACGCCCCTGCTTATATTGTAGGTACTGCACATTACTACGTTCTTTCCCTTCCATTCGTCGCCGGCGTAGAAATAGCAGTCCTGAAGCCTGAGGTTTTTTTTCGCTTCAATGGCATATTTATGGCTTTCATCAACGGATTTCGGGTCGGTGCGGAGGTTGAGGTTCTCGACTGTAACGTCTAATCCGGAGGATATTCCCGCACTGCCGAATGTCAGCGTGTGCCTGTCATTGTTTTCGCTCACGCCCTTAAGGGTGATTGATCCATCGGAGTATATGCAGTTGACCTTGGATTCAAGCAGGACGTCGGCATGGAAAATCACGGTGCTGCCCGCCGGGAGCTTTATCGCATAATTATCGGTGGTATAGAGATTGAAATCGTTCAGTATCTCGAGGGTATTAGCCTGGATATCGCCCTCGGCCTTTCCATACCACTTCCAGTCCCTGGCGGTAATATTCCAGTCGACATCGTTAGGACTAAAAGATTTTCTTTCGCCTTTCTCATTGTAATATTTCCAGTGGTTCGCCGTAGGGGTGAAATCCATGCCGTCTGAGTTTGACTCCGCCGGCGTTGAGGACGCTGCGTAAGCGGCACCTGGCTCCTCCGCCAGAGCCGGAACCGACATCAGCGTTACCATCGCCAGAAGCGCCGCGGCTCCCAGGAGCATTCCGCTCAGCCTGCCGCATTTGAATAATCTATGCTTCATTGTTTCCTCCTTGTGTGCCGGGCTTTTCGGCTTCCGCCGCGCCCGCTCATATATTTATAATAATTATACAACAATTACATTTTGCCGTCAAGTAAATCTTCCTGATTGTTGCAAAAAACTTCCTGACTGTACCGCTCCCGCCCACGAAGCTCCCCGCAAAGGGGAATATCGCCGGGGCGGTGATGTTCCTCGGGCTGATATTCCCCGCCTGAGAACCTCCGCGGACTACCAGAGCGGCTCGTTGTAGTCCTTCCCGGAGCTTTCCGGCGCTCCGTACATCTCGCGCAGTTCCCCTAGGATATCCTCGTTCAGAGCCGCGCTCCTGTCGTCGTCCCACAGCGGCGCGTTGTAGTCGCGCTTTGCGGGAGCGGGCTTCTGGGAAAGCTCCCCGACAGCCCTGTACAGCGCCGAGCGCAGGTACGCTTTCAGGTTCCGTATATCGCTCTTGCCGGATATGTAGTCCGCAACGTGGCTCACCGCGCTGTAATCAATCCTGGAAAAAACAGAAGAAATTTCCTCTGCTGATAAAGTCCGTCCGTCAGTCGTAAGCGTGAAGGTTCCCGCCATGCCCTCCGCCGTGACCTCTGCGGCAAGGTCGGCGAATCCGCTTCCGTACTTCCTGGAAAGCCCCGCGTGGTTTATCCTAGAGCGTGCCGCTTCCAGCTGCGCGCTGTCGGGTTTGATGTTCTCAGGTTTATTTTCTTTTGTTTTATTGTCTTTGGTTTTCTGTGAGGATTCCGCACTGCCTGCCGCCGTGATTCCTGCCTGCCAGCCGTCGGATTTCCTTACTTCCTGCGGGGAGGTTTCACTGCGCACTGCCGGAGCGTTTTCTTCTGGGGACGGCTCGCAGACGCCGATTATTCCCTCCAGGAGCTGGGGGTCGTCCACGATGTAAAAGAACCGCCGCGCCGGGAGACCCTTCGCCGCGCACCGGATAAGTCCCGCGCTGACCAGCCGCTTCACGCACCGGGACTGCTGGCACTTCGTCAGCGACGTGGATTCCTCCATGTCGTCCACCGTGGAATAAAACCACCCGTCGGAGAGCTTTCCGTGCTGTTCGTACCAGGCGTGCTTCGCCAGCAGAGCCGCGTATATCACCGCCTCCGACAGCCCCAGCGCATGCGCCAGCCGGCGGTTCACCGATATCGTGTTGTCGTGGTTGAGAAGCTCAAATACTGTTTTCATGGCGTTTCCTCCTTTGTTTTACCTCCATTGTAGAGCCTCCCGGACTGCAATTTACTGCACAGTCATTTATCAATTTCTTCCCGGATATCACAAACCGCTTGACAAATCCCGCAGTTAGTGGTACAATATTAAGATAGTTATAGCTAACCGGTGCTTGTGTGCCAGTTAGTTATAACTACCTCACAGATATACTACACTCGGCGAAAACATGCAGGTGCTGAGCCTGCCCGTAATTTGAATCCGCCGCCGGAGGCGGCACCGAAATTCCGAATTCCGAATTAATTAGAAAGAAGGCATGAATGCAGACCCAGATAATCTACGGCATACTTATCCCCTTCATCGGCACCACAGCCGGAGCCGCCTGCGTATTCTTCCTGCGCAGACAGCCGCACTTCCTGGTTCAGCGGAGCCTCACCGGATTCGCGGCGGGGGTCATGACGGCGGCCTCCGTATGGAGCCTGCTCATTCCCGCGATGGAGCAGTCCGAGGGGCTGGGGCGGCTCGGATTTGTTCCAGCGGCGGCGGGATTCCTGCTCGGAATACTGTTCCTGCTGTTCCTCGACTGCGTTATCCCGCACCAGCACATGAACTCCGACGCCCCGGAGGGCAGTCGCAGCTCCCTCAGCAAAAACACCATGCTCCTCCTCGCCGTGACCCTCCACAATATCCCCGAGGGAATGGCGGTCGGAGTGGTCTACGCCGGGCTTGCCAGCGGCGGAGCCAGCATTGCCGCCGCCTCCGCGCTGGCGCTCTCCCTCGGCATTGCTATCCAGAACTTCCCCGAGGGCGCCATAATCTCCCTGCCGCTGCGCTCCTCCGGAATGGGGAAGGGCAGGGCGTTCCTGCTGGGAACCCTCTCCGGCGCCGTGGAACCCCTCGCCGCCGTCCTGACCGTGCTGCTTTCCGGGCTGGTAGTCCCGGTGCTGCCGTACCTGCTGAGCTTCGCCGCCGGCGCCATGGTCTACGTCGTCGTTGAGGAGCTTATCCCAGAAATGTCCGGCGAGCCGCACTCCAACGTCGGCACAATCGCCTTCGCCGCCGGGTTCGTCGTCATGATGAGCCTCGACACCGCCCTCGGCTGACCTGACTCTATTGACAGCACGCCATTATCATGCTGTAATATTAGCGATGGCTAACCAGAAGAAACTCACCCATGAACTAGAATTTAGCGCTACATGGAAACTACTGCGTCAGCAATTGGTTTTCGCTTCC
>ENA-ORLU01000676-ORLU01000676.1-human-gut-metagenome-genome-assembly--contig:-NODE-676-length-30724-cov-7.583874_pt1 | contig 30724 bp, 31 predicted proteins | sample MGYA00243009_ERZ508833 | MGnify/ENA primary metagenome ERZ508833 (study PRJEB26277, sample SAMN04329763) | human gut metagenome | biome: human-associated habitat | host: Homo sapiens | place: USA...
GGAGCGGTTATTTTTTAGTCGCTCCAATATATCACTTTTATCACAGTTTTTGAATTTACAGAGATTTTTTCGCAGAGCCGACACATATCTCAGCAACAGCCCCTTAAAACATATTTATTTACACTTCAATCTCCATGCCGTTCCGCAGTGTGAATGTTAGCTTGCCGTCCGTATCCACGGTAGCTTTCTCAACCATCAGCCGCCACAGCCGTTCATCGAATTTGTCAATCAGGATTCCGCTTTCTTCCAGCGCATTTACCAGTCCGTCAAGCAATTCCTTGCGAGAAAGCCTTGCAGCCTTTTGGCTTTGCAGGTCTTTCAGCCGTGTTTCACCTTCAGCGCGTTGCTTTTCGTATTCCGCCAGTTTTGTGTCATAGAAATCTTCTCCCTGCGGATGCATCGCATTTTCCCGGATGAACTGCTGCATAGATGCCGCAAGCCCGTTCAGGTAGATATACTGCGCTTCGATTTTTCTGTCGATAGCCGCAGTATCTGCTATATCTGCTTCTTTCTTAAGGATAGCTGTTATCTCGTCTTTGGTTTCTTCATCTTCAAAACCAGGAATAGTTATATTTTTTATGCAGTTTGTCATACCGAAAGTTACTTCACAGATACGCCCCAACAGTAGATTCAAGCGAAGCTCAAGATTTCCATTTTCTTCTTTGATAAGTTCAAAGTCAGATATGAGACTCTGGAAATGATTTCTTCCTCTTGTAAGAATATTCCTGTAGTACTTTTTATACTGTTTGAGCTCTCCATTTTCGTCAACAAGCACATTAACAGCCATTGTATAATCATTATACGAAATAACCCCATTGGATGCCAAAGATTTTTCTACTTTGGCACCTGTAATTATTCCTGCATAACCCTCAACAGCTCCAGCTGTCTCATCTACAACATATTCCTCAAATACCTTTGTTACTTCTGTTTTGTTCATAATAGATTTCTCCTTTAAATATTCTTGATTTTTTGACAGCATTTCTAAGCACTCAGCTTTTCATATATTCAATTTTCAAGTTGCTCAGGCCCTACTAGGGCCTAAATCTATAATAACACACTATTTTTCATTAATCTCCGGAGTCTTTTGCCCTAAAAAATTGCAAAAAAATAAGCAGCCGATATAAAATCGACTGCTCAATATTATTCGTTAAATATTTCTCCCAATCCGAGCTTGGAAAGCTTATTTAGTTCATACGGTTTCATTTTGTTCCATAATTTCAGAATTTGTATTTTCCCCTTTGAAGTATCAGCCAGTATTTTCACGCTGACGGAATATCCAACATTGACAATAGCAATAAACATCTGCCCCTGCAAAGCATATTTATCCCATTCCTTTGCTATCTTGGCAGCCGCATTCAGCAGGTCATATTCTTTTTCATGAAGCAGCCTCGTCAGATAGCAATTTTCCTCTATAGCCTCTACTGATACTCCACAGGTGATATTTGCATTTATCGCTTCTATAAACAGCTCTGCTGTTGACTGAGGAACACTGACACTTTTCAACACATTTTCAGCATATCCATACAGCGCATAGCTTGCCATCTGAGCATCATCAACATTTGCATAGCTGATCAGAACGTCAATTATACTACATATGGATTCTCGGATTGTATGAAGTTTGCTCCACACATCGCCACCGATATTAGCCATAAATCGCTCATTGAGCCTTTCGGTCATCACACTCTTAAACATTTCATCTGCTTTGTCAGGCTTTGATATTATAGCTGAAAATGGCTTGGGATCATCATGCTTATTGTATTGATAGGTGTATTTTAGCTTTGTGTTATATAGGTACGCTAATTCCTGCATGACCGTTATTGCCGCTATAACATTGATATAATTATCGTCCAGTTTATCAGGCATCCACCACTCAGCAACTGTTTTAAGATGCTTCAATGCAAATCTCATGTCTGCATCCTTCAATTCAACAGGTACACCTTCCTGTATCATATCCTTCATTTTCTCAAGGAAATATAGCTGCTCAAATTCTGCCTTTGATGACCTTCCAGACAGAAGTTTCTCTACTACCTCAAGATGAGAAAACAGAATTGCACTGTCTGCATATTGAGAAAAGAAGCTCTCCACATCTAATGAAGCCTTTATACCGGCATTTTCCTCATTTGGAATATCGCTAAAGCATCTTGAAACATAGTATCGGCAAAAGCAGGTGTAAAACGTATCGAACACACCATAGTTATATGGCAAGTCAGCTATTTGTCCTCTGTCAATATTTTGAACTATATATTCAAATTCTGCCTCAAGATACTCTATTATTACACTCAGATATGTCTTTTGAGAAGAATGATGATCGTTTTTTATCCTATTGCTTTTAATTGCTTCACTAATTTCAATTGCGATCTCTTTTTGTCCCTTCGTCTTCTTAGCCTTGCTTTTCTCTAACAGTTCGGCTGCGGCATACGCAAGCTCTTGCGGTATTTCATAGCAATTGTCATCCAGCTGATTAAGTGAAAAATATGAGTCTATAATGCAGTTAGTCAGTTCAGAACGAATATATAGCCAGTCATTGAGCATTTCGTAATAGCAGGAATCACTCCTGTCAGCAAATCCCGGAGTGGTTCTTGTTTTTATCTTTTCAGCTATAATTGCAACTATATCTTCGTCTTCATTTCCACTCTTTTCACCATATATCGTAGTCTGCGCTAAACTTGGATTTGACATTCCCTTCAGGAGAGGATAGTTCATTTCTACCAGATACAGGTACTTAGCAAGACTCAGAGCATCTGACTTTTCTTTTTCGTTAATTGCCTGTAATTCATCAAATCTCAACCCAAGATATTTCTCTGCTCTGTCTATAATACCGGTCTTTTTGGAGTTCTTGAAATAGTGATAAACATCATTTTTGGTATCAATATTCAGATAATACTCTTTCTCCAGTTCATCTATTACTTGACTAAGTTTAGTTCGTATTGTTTCTTCTAAAGCATAATCTATATCATCATACCAATTGCCCATAAACATCACTCCGAATTCAGTTTATAGGTTAATTATACTGCATAAGCAAATGACAGTCAAGACAGAAAAGAAACCTTATAAAGTTGAACCACCAGTACCACTTGCGCTGCATATTCACCATACCATTGAATACCAAATGTTTTTGGAAAATATAATGCCACTTAGCCCACCTGTTATGTACTCTTTCGTCGTCAAAGTCGGCGGCAGGAACACGCCTTCCACACATCTATTTTTCGCAGAGAAAAAGGAAAAAAGCATACCACTTATGCCACTTGTTAGTGGTGGATGTGGTATGCTTTATTAATTCTGATTCAAGATTGTTAACCAAGGTAAACAAGAACATTGGTTTATTTTTTGAGAAACTGATCTCATTATGTTTATCTCGGTAAACATAAGAAGGAGAAAACCTTCGGGTTCTGCGCCCAAAACTTTACTGCCGACGACAAAAAAATCTTGTAATTCCGTACATTCCTCAAAAAATCGGGAAATTTTTAGGTTGAACCTGACGACTTACCGCCGACGAATACAAGCAAAAATGTACTTGCCGACGGATTCGCCGACGAACTAAAGCTAATGCGAACCTCGAAATTTCCGAATGGACAAAAATGAACTGCACAACAGTAAAGCTCCAAATTTTTTCTGTTTTTCCCTTGACGAACCTCGAAAAATCGAGTAAAAATAGATAAAAAAAGTGCTAAGCAAAAGTTGCGGGTTTTTACTGCCATTTCCCAAAACAATTGCATAGCACTTTTCAATCTGTAAGTTCATCTCTTAAAAGATGACACCCGAAAAACAGCTATTTTTCGGACTTTGTCAAAACAATCATATCATAAAAATATATGTAACTGTTTTTTGCTTTGTAGATTCAGCTCCATGTGTATGGCACATGGAGCTTTTTTTATTTTTCCAATGACGTATTCTCTATTTGATCATCTATAGTAATATCACCATCACCAATCTGCTTGGATACAAAATCTCGGAATGTTGTAATATTTGGATCAAGGATTATTGTCCTTTTAGAAATAGTAAAATTGCCAGCTGCAGAAATGATTGAATAATGCATTCTGCAAAGATCAGAATATATTAATTCAATTTTGCTTCAGCTTCTTTATTCAGCAATCAGAAAATATGATGCCGTATGGGAACTCACTCCCGAAGTGCTGACAGACTTTATTGAAAAGATTGAAGTCGGTCAGGTTAGTGCAGAAAATAAAAAAATCTCGTTTGAACAACGAGATAATAAGATTTCTGTATTCTTCTGGGGTGTCGGCATCATAAATTTTATATGAAAAACGGTTCCCTAAGTTGGTTACGACCAGTAAAGACTCGAACAGATCAGGCTCAGGAAGAGCACCAAATACTCCTCGCTTGTACTTTTCTACAAGATTGCTCGTATCTCTTACTCCGTTCTTTTCAGCTGTGAACTCAGATAATGAATACAAATACGCATCATCCAAGTTTCTATGAGCAAACCATATCTGTTCTTTTCTGAACAGCTTCTGGCAATCCAGCAGATTAATATCGTGAACAGTGCAGATAAGCTGTGCCTTTGTGTTGAGTTCGTTATTAAACATAGCTATTATTGCTCTAACAAGCTTGAAATGCAGGCTATTGTCAAGTTCATCCACCACAAGTATACGCCCATTTTCAAGAGCATCTATCACATAACTTGCAAGACAGGCCATCTTCTTTGTACCGGTAGAGTCAAAAGCCATGCTTGGAATCGTCACTCCCTTGTAAGTCGAGAACAAGCGAAGCTGCTCAATAAATGTCTCTGAGCCTTCTATAACCTTTTCCTGTATATATATTTCATCATCGTAATTTAACACCTTGCCAATATCGTTATTGGAGTTAGCTTCTTTAAGATATTGATAGTTTTCAAGGTATACTCCTGCGTTAAGGATGAAGTTTACTATCTTTTGCTTCTTCTCATCGGACAGCTTTAGCATTTCGATAGTCTTTTTCATCGGGATATTATTCATATCCACGATATCTATCTTCCTGGCAAATGAAATGATGATATTCTTTATATCAGACAGAACAGAGAACTGCGATGTATCAAGTAGGTAGATCAACAGATTATTCTTTGCTATTACTTTCATTGCCGAAATTACAACGTTCTTTTCTTCTTTATCCTCGGTATTGCAGACGTATTCCATGTTTTGGGTATCCCTGAGCAGAATTATCGTTTCCTTCTTGTTCTTATGGATATCATAGGTGATTTTTGAGAACTTCTCAAAAAAGTATTCATTTTTAGAATAATCATATTTCAGCTCAAAGCAATACTCAAAGCTGTTATCACAAAAAGATATTGCGAATTCGCACTTCTTATCATCATTGAATATATTTGGAACCATCCGCTTGCCTTCATTGAGCATGATACTCCTTACAGTATTAAGACATCTGACAAAGATGGTTTTTCCAGCATTATTCGATCCAATAATTATTGCAGACTTCAATACATTTGTAGAGTTTACTGATATTACATTGCACGGAAAATGCTTGTTTCTCATATCAGAACGCATAGTAAACTCTGTTTCCGCATTATAAATAAAGCAGTTATTTACCTTTAACGAAATTAGCATTATATCAACTCCTAATGCATCATTTCTTATATTATACCGTTAAAGCAGATTTTGCGCAAGTTTTTTTCATAAAAAATAACAACAGTCTCCAGACATTTGCTTAATTTATGTCAAATGCCTGGAGACTACTTTCATTTGGTCGACGTATTGTTATATCTCAACAAGCACTTCCCACTGACCGTTTCTCTTGCCGTTCTTGCGGCGCAGGAAGTCCTTCTCTTGCAATTCAACGGTCCTACGCTTGATAGTTCTTTCAGATACTCTCATAGCAAGTGCAAGCTCTTTCTGAGTAACTGTTGGATTCTTTGCAATCTTACGGAGAAGTGCTAATTCCTCCAAAGTGCAATTTTGGCACTTTGAAACGTCTGATTTGGCACTTTGGGCTGACTCCGTATATTCGATATGCATATATCGGTTCTTCAGTTCATGATCGGTCCCTGTCAGCAGGTTTTCGATGAACTTCTCTAAGAACTCAGTTGTTGCATGGATATCGTTCTGGAGATCGTTATAGTTAGCCCTTACAAGAGCGTTACGGAAATACCATGAATTATCGGCAAATACCTGATTGCTTACGTTGAATCCGAAGGTTTGCAGGTACTTTATCATGAAAACGGCTGTGGTACGGGTATTTCCTTCACAGAAAGGATGGATCTGCCAGATACCGGATATGAATTTGGCAATATGCTTTATGGACTGAGCTACATCAAGTTCCGCATAGGAGAAGGCTTTCTCCTGACCGAAGTCATAGTCGAGGGTATCACGGATGCTGTCGAACGCGGCATAGAACACCGTCTTACCGTTAAGCACCCATTCCTTCTTAGAGATGTTATATGTTCTGTACTGACCAGCTGTCTTGAACACGCCTGTGAAAAGTCGACGATGTATAGACTGCAACTCCGCCGGTGAGAACTGAAAGGTCTTCTCAGCAAGTAATTCGGCTATATGGGCTGCTACAATATCCGCTTCCATCGTATCCTGTTCAACAGTCATACGCACATCACGCTGCTCATAATAGCTGTATATCTTCTTTTGTGCGGTGGATATATCGATCTTTCCTTCGATATGCTCCTTGGCTGTTTCCAGCAGGTATTCCGAGGTCTGGAGTCCGTCTACGTCCTGCAGTCCTATCGCAGTCTGCCACGCAGCGCTTTTCTCTGAACGGTCAGGCTCGCCCTGACGTATGTATTCATCTAAATCATATTGCCAGTCGTGTTCCTGTTCCATACCGATCCTCCCGTATAACTGGATTTGATAATAATATTATACCACAAATCAGCAGAAAAATCAAGATAAATGCAGTTTATGACAGTAGTGGAATACATATTTTGCTTTATTTTTCAACTTCTGCGGTCACTTCATATCCACCCTTGAAAATGATCTGTATTTCAGTCTTGCTCACTACTCTTACGCATTCTATGAGTTTTCTGGTCAGTATATCATTGTATTCAAGTAATTCGCAGCTGTTTTTATCGATCTCCTTTAGCGTCCTGTCAATCCGGTCACTATCATCTGGACCAATGCTATTTTCAGCTTTTATCTGTTCTAAGCGTTCATTCAGGCTTTGCTCTTCGTCATAGAGTTTCTGGAACTGTTCGTCAAGCGATTCTTCATCGATTGACCCCGTGGATATGAGGAAAATGTAGTCGTTACGGGCTTCATCTATCTCTTGCAGTCTGTACTCGATCTTCCTGATCTCACTGACTTCTATACCGGATAGAGCTTCTTCCACACTGCCTTTCAGGATCCTCCTTATTTCATTTCTGCATTCGTAGTTTTCGTTTATGGCGTTCATTATTGCCTTTTGAAGCTTATCTTCGTGGATCGACGGTGACTTCTTGCAATATCGGATTCCATTATCCAGCCTGTTTATGCATCGCCATACGGGACATCTCTTCTTGCCATGTACGTTCCATATCTGTCTTTTATAAGCTGATCCGCATTCAGCACATACCATTAACTCACTTAATGCATATTTTGAGTATCTTCCTTGCATTAATAATGTTTTTTCGCTCTTTCTTCTCATTGAAGTTCTTCGAGCCATTTCCTGTTGTACAAGGTTATATGTATCTCTGTCAATTATCGCTTCATGCGCATCAGTTACAAGGTATTTTGCCCGTTCTCCGTTGTTTTTTGCTTTCTTGTGGGTAATACAGTCTACTGTATAGGTCTTTTGCAGCAATGCATCGCCGACATATTTTTCATTGGCCAGAATACCACTTATACTGTTAATAGCCCATTCTGTATTACTTCGCTTTTGTATATTCATTTCAGTTAGATGTTTTTTGATCTGTCTTAGTGTTAATCCGTCAAGATACAGCTTGTATATTAGCTTTATAACTTTAGCTTCTTCAGGCACTATTTCCGGTTTCCCGTCCGCGCCCTTGCGATATCCATACAGGCGACCTAAGTTATACTTGACTTTTCCTTCACGAAAGGCTTTTTCAATACCCCATGATACGTTTTTGCTTATTGATTCTGACTCAGCCTGAGCGAAGCTGCCATATAAGGCGATCATGAATTCGCTCGTCATAGTCATAGTGTTTATGTTTTCCTTCCAGAGTTTTATGCAGCTTTTTGGACATTGCCTGTCTGGATATGCCGTATGTTACGGCGTATGCTTTGATTGTTTTGTAGTTTCCATAATAGAAACCGATCAAGACTTCAAATTTATCCGAATGCAGATCTTTGAGTTTCAGAAGTGCCTGCCGCATGGCAAGCAGCTGTATATCCTCCCAATCAGGCGGAATGTAAAGATTATCATGATATGTGATGCTTCTTCGTCTTTCACGTCTGTCGGAATATTCCTGATGACGGATCAACTTCCTAATCTGCTCGTTTACTGCATACAGCGTTTTGAAGTCAGTGTATGGTCTGTCGATATCATCATCTCCGAATCTATAGACAGGCTGGTAAATTTGCTGTAATCATCATAGCACAAAAGCAATAAAAAAGCAAATCGGCATTTTTTTCAAGTTCCCAAATTGTCAGATATTTTTTGGCCTGTGGAACTTTACGTGATAAAGAAAATCAATCTCTTAATCAAATTCAAATTCATATTGTCAAGTGTTGATTTATATGGTATAATAAAACTACATCTATTACACACAAAAGGATCGATAAAAATATGTTTGACATTACAATTATAGAAGATGACTATGCATTAAATAACGGTGTATCGCTTGCCTTGAAAAGCTGCGGATACCACACTGAACAACTCTATAAACTTTCAGATTTCAAAAAAGACCGAAAAACCAATCTGATTATTCTGGACATCGATCTTCCTGACGGAAACGGATTTGCATTCTTAAAAGATCTGCGAACAACTTCCAATGTTCCGGTCGTGATTCTGACTGCAAATGATCTGGAAACAGATGAAGTGATGGGGTTGGAACTTGGTGCAGACGACTATATCACAAAACCATTCAGTCTGATGGTACTTCGTGCAAGAATTGAAAAAGTTTTGAAAAAACAAACTTCTTCCACAGAATATCAAGATGAAAACTATCATTTCTACTTTGAACGAATGGAATTCTTTTTTAATGACACCCCTGTTGAACTCAGTAAGACAGAGCAAAAACTCCTGAAGATTCTTGTATTCAATCGAAATCAGGTCGTTACAAGAGAGATACTGATCGACCGTATCTGGTCGAACGGGGCGGAATTTGTCGATGAAAATGCGTTGTCTGTAACGGTGAACCGACTGCGAAAAAAACTTGATGCCGGAAATAGGATCCAGACAGTATACGGTATCGGCTACACATGGAGAAACGAATGATGTTCAATAATAAAAAATTACTTGACAGATTGGATCAGATGCTGGAAGATGGTATCAATGGGACATTTACGGAAACATCTTATGACGAAAGCAGACTTTCTTCTATCGAATCAAAATGGTATCGATATCTGACATCATCAAAATTATCCAGTCAAAAAATCAATCTGGAGCGGGAAAAAATTAAAGAACTTGTTACAGACATCTCTCATCAGACAAAAACACCGCTGACTAATATTGAACTATATACGCAACTGCTCCAGGAACAAAACTTAGATGAAACATCAAAATTTCTTGCTGATGAGATTCAAAAACAAGCTCTGAAACTGGAATTTCTGATTCAGTCGCTGATAAAAACATCACGGCTTGAAACGGGAACGTTGCAATTCAATCCGAAATCCAACAGTATCAATAATTTGATTGCGAAAGCCGTAGATCAGGCTGAGAAAAAAGCTCTGAAAAAAAATATCACGGTTATTTGCGGCAAGGAAAGCACAACAGCGATCTTTGATTTGAAATGGACAGTGGAAGCCTTGTTCAACATCATTGACAATGCAGTGAAATATAACAATGAAAATGGAACTATTACAATTTCAGTGAAATCCTATGAACTATTTGCGTGTATCTCAATTCAGGACAATGGTATTGGGATTGCAGAGGAAGAACAGGAAAAAATATTTGGAAGATTCAACCGTGGCTCTAATGTAAGTGAAACGGAGGGAACAGGAATCGGACTTTATCTGTCAAGAGAGATTATTGAGAAACAGGGTGGCTATATTCACTTGCAGTCGAAACTGGGGGAAGGTTCGATATTTGAAATTTATCTTCCAAAATAAATCTTTCAATTCTGTTAGATTTCAGAAAGATTCTGGAAAGAATAAGATGGTATATTAAGTGCAGTAAGAAAAAATTACTACACTTTATTTTTGGGAGGAATAAAAATGAATGTTTTAAAAACTAAAGATCTTACAAAAATTTATGGAAGTGGAACAACAGAAGTTATAGCACTTAATCATGCAAATATTTCCGTTGATCAAGGAGAATTTGTTGCTGTCATTGGAACTTCAGGAAGTGGTAAATCAACTCTCCTGCACTTGCTTGGAGGATTGGACAGCCCGACTGGCGGAAAAGTGTTAATTGAGGGAAATGATATTTTCACAATGAAAGATGATGCCCGCACCATCTTCAGAAGAAGAAAAATCGGATTTGTATTTCAATCGTATAATCTTGTACCTGTTCTCAGCGTTTATGAAAATATTGTCTTTCCGATTCAGCTTGACGGCGGAAAGATCGATAAAAATTATATCGACAGTATAATTGAAACACTCGGTTTGAAGGAAAAAATCCATGCGATGCCGAATCAGCTTTCCGGTGGACAGCAACAACGAGTTGCCATTGCAAGAGCGTTGGCAACCAAGCCAGCAATCATTCTTGCAGACGAACCGACAGGAAACCTCGACAGCAAAACCAGTCAGGACGTGTTGAGTCTGTTGAAGATCACAGGAAAAAAATATAATCAGACTATTGTCATGATTACGCATGATGAAGCTATCGCTCAGATGTCTGACAGAATAATAAGAATTGAAGACGGCAACATTGTAAAGGGTGGTGACTGATATGCTGAAAGTAGATAACAAAGAAATAATTAAAAAGGTCAGTATCCGTTCGCTGAAACAAAACATTACGACAAACAGAATCGTTGTTCTTGCGGTTATTCTTATGACGTTTATGTTTACAACAGTTTTTACGATTGGCATTTCGATTGCCCAGAATATGAATACTATGCTGATTCGTCAGGAAGGCAATATTGCACGAACGATCATAAGTCATCCAACAGATGATGTGATAGGACAAGTGAAAAAATGTTCAGCTCTTTATCATGCGGGAATTTCTGTTAATGCAGGACAAGCAAAGCCCATATCCGGAGAAGATTTTACAATAAATCTTATCTATAATGATGAAGAAAACTATAAATATAACCTGAAACCTGCCTTATCGGATATACATGGAACTTATCCGAAAAAAGCAGATGAAATAATGGTATCAAAAAAAGGACTTGAACAGCTTGGGATCCGGAATCCGCAAATTGGCAGTGCAATAACGCTTTTGGTAGATGAAAATCAAACAACGTTTACGCTTTCTGGTTGGTTTCAGGATTATGGATTCCGAACCAACAACTATGATTCCTATATTTCTGAAAACTACTTGAACAAACTTGGAAAAACTGCTGCATCAGACGGAACGCTGTATCTGTCATCAAAACGGTTTATGGAACGTAAACTCCTTGATGAAATCGATAAAATCACATTGAATACAGATCAGACGATAACCGCAAGTGAATCAAGTGATACCACGATTTTTATAGCGGCATTTGTACTATTTCTCAGCCTTATTATCGTAGTCAGCGGCTACCTGTTGATTTACAATATTATGTATATCTCTGTAAATCATAATATCCGATTTTATGGAATGCTGAAAACAATTGGAACAACTTCCAAGCAAATTAGAAAAATAGTCAGAACGCAGGCTTTGAGAATATCGGTTTATGGAATACCTATCGGTATTCTTTTGGGGGTTGCAGTATCGTTTGCCGGAATGCCATTTGTTGTAAAAACGTTTTCGTCCGCTGTTTATACAGCAATGCCGTCAACCATTTCATTCAATCCCCTGATCTTCATCGGAACGATTATATTTGCCGTTCTTACCATTCTCATCAGTTGCCGAAAGCCGGCGAAATTTGCAGGAAATATTACACCTGTGGAGGCATTGAACTATACAGGAATAAAAGGTGAAAGAACAAAGTCTTATCATTCTGATGATGGCGGAAAACTTCATAAAATGGCTTACAGAAATATTTTCAGGGAGAAAAAACAGTCTTTTGTTGTAATTCTTTCTCTTTTGATCGGAATCATTGCACTTCTTGCCACACAGTCTTTTTTGAAAAGCATGGATTTGAGCAACTATGCAAACAGATATTTTCCAGATGATTTAACATTGAGTATCAACGTTACAGATAACGATGATTTTAAAAAGACTGATGAAAATAAAGCAGAAGCATCCAATAAACTTTTGAAAGATATAGAAAAAATTGAGGATGTGACGGTATTCAGTGGGATCCAAGGCAATATTGATGTTGTGTATGACCGGGAAACGTTTATGCCGTTCTTTCAGGAAGGCAATGACTCTTATCCGGATGGAGCCTCCACCGCAGACAACCTGGCAGATGTCATCGAAAAAGAAAATCTCTTTTCCGTGCCTGTGACCGGACTGGATGAAGAATTTATAGAGCGATATAACGAGCAGGCAGAAAAGCCGATCGATATTGAAAAATTTCGTAACGGGGAAATTTGTTTCATCGGCGACTTTATCAATGATACATACCGCAAAGAAATGATAGGAAAAACCATAACATTAAAAAATACAGAAACAGGGAAAACAAAAACAATTGGAATCGGGGCTTCTTTAAGTATAAATGATTATTTCTTCCCAGATGGATCTAACTGGGAAACTGTGGGCGTGCCGCAGCGTGTTTATGTCAGCAAAAATGTGATAGAAGAACTTTCCGATAGGACCTGGGTAAAGGAAATAGTTGTAGATTGTGACAAAGAAAATGAACCATCTGTAAGAGATCTTATAAAAAGTCTGACACAAAACAATATCTGTATCCCGTCAAAAGCATATGTTGAGATAAAATCAGAGATGTTGGAAGAATTTCAATCGTCGATCCTGTCCATGCGTATTTTAACCGCAGGAATCAGCATTGTTTTGATGCTGATTGGTATCGTCAACTTTATCAACGTCATGTTTGTTGGTTTGTATGCAAGAAGAAACGAACTTGCAATGATGGAAAGCATCGGTATGACGAAACAACAAATTTATAAAATGCTGGTATATGAGGGGCTGTATTATACAGGTATCATCACATTTTTCATACTGACAGTCGGAAATCTGATCACATATCTTTCTTCTAAGGTGGCACAAAAAATTGCGGATTATGCCGTTTTTCACTATCCTTATGTACTGATGATTTTCCTGATTGCTGTGATTGCAATGATCTGTGTATCAGTTCCGGTAGTCGCTTATCAACATATTGCAAAAAAGAGCATTGTTGAGAGATTAAGAGAAGAGTAATTGATGTGATAATATGATTGATTTTTCGTCTTACTGTACAAGGTGTACCAAAAGGAGGAGATAAAATAAGTGAAACAATCTGCAAGAGGAAGAAAATACAAAGGGAAAATACTGTTTCTCTTATTATTTATAATAATGTTATGTGTGATAGCAGGAAAAATTCTTAATCCATCTTTTACAACATCTTTTTATGATAACACAACACATCATATAGCAAGTGAAGCTAATGGTTGGAATCTGATTCTTGTAAATCGTGATAATTATATTCCTGATGATTATAAGGTTCAGCTTACAGAACTGTCAAATGGAAAAAAGGTTGATTCCAGAATTTATCCAGAGTTACAGGAAATGTTTGATGCTGCAAGGGAGCAAGGATATGGCTTGTTTGTCAGAGAGGGATATAGAACACAGGAAGAACAGCAACAACTGTTGGATGAAAAAATAGAAGCATATGAAAATGATGGAAAATCAAAATCCGAAGCAAAAAGATTTGCGGAGCAATGGGTGGCAATTCCCGGAACAAGTGAACATCAGCTTGGCATTGCAGTTGACATAAACGCAGATACTACAAAAAGTTCAAGTGATGATGTGTATAACTGGCTTGCAGAAAATGCTCATACATATGGATTTATAAAACGCTATCCTTCAAATAAAACAGATATAACAGGTGTTATAAATGAACCTTGGCATTACAGATACGTTGGAAAAGAAGCTGCTTTAGAAATTTACTCTCAAGGAATTTGTTTAGAAGAATATATAGATATGTTGGAATAGAATATTGTTTTATATGGGCAGCTGATAGTCACTTATTAGTAAAAAACAACTGCAAACTAATATATCAAAAAGATAGAGCTGATAATCTATGAAATATCTCACAGATTATTAGCTCTTTTTATGAAAGTTTCATATACAAAGCACTGTAACAGGATTCTTCTGTTATACACTACTTCAAGAGGTTACAAAATATAAACATTTTCAAGTGCAGCAATTATCATGTTTCATTTTTAACCATATCATAAAAGTCATTAAAACGCATCCCCAAGAACCGCTTAGAAAACCAATAAACATTAGACGGTTCAGGATAACCCAACAAAGGATAGATTTCTTTGATCGTAAGTCCGTTTCTGATAGCGTCAATCAAAATTTTTTTACGAACTTCCACGATGACAGTCTGAAAATTTGTTCCTTCTTCCGCAAGAGCATTTTCCAGACTTCCACGCTTAGTTGCCAATGCTTCGATGACATTTGCAGTATCGCATCGCCTTTCCAATAATAATTGCGGAGCGATTTCCTTGATACGTACTGAATATGGCTTAAATCTGACATCGATCAATTCTGAAAGATTGCCAAGTTCGTATATATAAATGTCAATCATTCGTTTGCCGTAATTCTTTTCACGCTGTCCCATGGGCTTGCCAATTACGATTTTCTCAATCAGTGCATTAACCATTTCTTGTGTCAGCACATCAAAGTCAGATTCTGAATAACTTGAAATTTTATCAAGCATTTTTATCACTGATCCTTTTTCTTTGCTTCGTATAGATTTTTTCGCTGTCAGATCTGCAAGAAAATGAAGTAAATCGTTCTTTTCACGACTTAACGCTTCTGATCGGCTCTTGAATTCTGAATCCGTAATGATGTTTTGAAACTTTTTTTCGTAGATTTCTATCAACAAATGGCTGATTTCATCTGCCCGGTTTTCAGCAGTTCTGATTTGATCTTCAATCTCCGTGATTGTATCCAATCCGAGTTTTGAAATGACAGCATTTCTATCGGATTTGACAGCAAGATACAGTCGATGCAGATAATCCAGGACAACTCTTTTCAAATCATTTTCTGTGATATAATTAGAGGTACAGCTGTCATACTTCTGATATGCCTGACACTGAAAATATAGCTTTCCTTTCGTACTGCTGCAATACATTTTTTTACCGCACATCGCACAAATAAGTTTCTGCCTGAAAAGAGTATCATTCCTTGTTGCTTTGGGCTGCGAAAACGCATTTTCGGATATGTTTTTCAGCTTTTCCTGCGCTTTCTCAAAATCTTCACGACTGATAATGGCAGGGTGCTGATTCTGAAAGATCACCCAATCTTCTTTGGGGATTGGCAATCGTTTTTTTACTTTGTAGGAAATCTGCCTGGTTTTGAAATTTACCGTATCACCACAGTATTCCTGAAATTTTAGAATTCGGCTGACGATTGGAAAAGACCAGTCATAAGGACGGTTGACCTTTGTGTATTTGTATCCCATATACGCACTAGGCGTAGGAATTTTATTGGTACGCAGATACTTTGCAATAGCATTGACAGACATATCCTGATTGAGAAACATATCAAAGATCATTCGCACAATCTCGGCGGATTTTGTATCAATTTCCCATTGCGTGTAATCCCCATCGACCAACCTATATCCGTAAAGCGGACGTGATTTCAGCTTGATTCCGCTCATACCGAGCATATGCTTTGCATAGGTAATTTTCTTTGAAATATCGGCTGCATACATCTCAGCGAAGATACTCTCAAAAGCGAACAGGTCATTTTCCGTATCATAAGAATCATAATTGTCTGTTACACCGATCACTCTGACATGATGCTGTGGCAGGACAAGTTCCACATACTGACCGACAAGAATATAGTTTCGTCCGAACCGGCTCATATCTTCTTGTGTCAAGTAGGGACTAAAAAAATTTTGAGAATTTACAAGCCGTTCATAGGTGGACAACCACCCGTGAACGGCTTGCGTTTTCTCTACGCTCTTGTGCCGTTCTTTGTGCGACGCTTCTTATACGCCGCCGCAAATGCCTCCAACATCGGAGTGACCGGAAGCTCGTTGTCAGGCTTGGACAGATACTCGAACCGGATGCCGTTCTCCCGGAACTTTCGCTCAAACCTCATGAAAGAGGAAGTGTCCCGGCTGATTCGCGAGGTGTCGCGGGTGAGGATCGTACCGATGTCCTGACGCTTGGCTTCGTTCAGCAGGAAGTTCATGATACCTTCCGTATGGACGCCGGAGATGCCGTCTGCCGCCACAGCAGCAGCCACCTCATAGCCTTTGTCCTTCGCATAGCGTTCCAGCTCTTCCCGCTGGTCTGCTGCCGCAAGCTGATCCGCACAGGCAACGCGGATATAAAGAAATACTTTCATTTGGCTTCTCCTTCTGATGTAGTGAGGAAGTCCTTGAACTTCCAGACGATTTCTATGTTGTCAAGATCGTAAATGTAGACCGCAGAAATGAATGCGTGGGTCAGCTCATAGGTCAGAGCTTTGCAGTCGGCGTACTGTTCGCAGACCGCATCCAGCTTTTCATCTGAACAGGCGGTCTCGGAGTCAAGCTCCTTCATCCGCTCGTGACTGCGCTGGATTGCTCCATCGTTTTCAGCAATCTTCACATCCGCTGCCGCCTTCTGCTGAATGTACGCCTCCTTCGTGATGCTTCCGGCTGCATACTTCTCGTAGAGCCTCAGCTTGGACGCCTTGTTCTGCTCGTTCTGCTTTTGCAGAGTGCGGATTTTATCAGCACATTCCTTGATGGCAGATTTCCGCAGATCACCGACTTCGCGGTTCTGTATTGCTTCCTTCTGTGCCAAAGCAAGAAACTGAGTAAGGGCATGGAAGACAACCTTCTCAATATCCATTTCCGGAAAGCTCCTGCCAACCGGACAGTCTGTGTTTCCGTTGTTGACCGAGTGAATGCACTGGAAGTATCGAATGCCAGCCTTGTTCTTTCGGCGTGTCATAGCACGTTTACAGTTACCGCAGCGGACGAGTCCCTTGAGCGGATAGTCATGCTGCTTGCGCGTGGGATTCCGTCCTCCGCCTCGAATGACCTTCTGAGCAAGCTCAAAGTCTTCCTTGCTGATAATAGCTTCATGCGTTCCTTCTACGATAATCGGCTCATTGACAACACGCTTTTTTGAGCCGACACCGCAGGACTTCATTTTGCGGCTGACCAGTGTTCCGGTGTAAACAAGGTTTTTGAGGATGTTATAGACCATCACGGTTTCCCAACTGATTTTCTCGCTCATGTTACTGAACTTCTTCTTGTCGGGATGCTTGCTCTTGAAGTATTGCCCCGGCGTCGGGATGCCGTCATCATTCAGGCTGCGGGCGATCTGAGAGGTGTTGCTGCCTTCCAGCGCCTCGCGGAAAATACGACGGATCACATCAGCCGCCTCCGGGTCTACGGCAAGTTTGTTCCGAATGGTGGGATGCAGGACGTAGCCGTATGGGGCGTAGCCACCGACATACTTGCCCTGCTTCATCATCTGGATTTTTGCCGATGTGGTCTTTACGGAAAGGTCTTTGCTGTATGCGGCGTAGATGATGCTGCGCATAACCACTTCCAGACCGCCCGTTGTGCCTTTGTAATCGTCACTGTCATAGCCGTCGTTGATGGAAATAAAGCGGACGCCCATGAATGGAAAAGTGCATTCCAGATAGTTTCCCGTTTCAATGTAGTCACGAGAAAAGCGGGAAAAGTCTTTGACGCAGATCAGGTTAATCTCGCCGCGCTTGACCTTCTCCATCATCTGCGTGAACTGAGGACGGTGAAAGTTCGTGCCGGTATAACCGTCATCCGCAAACTCAGACCGCTGACAGTGAGACAGCTCCGGATGATTGTCAAGAAAGCGATTGATGAGCATACGCTGGTTGCCGATGCTGTCACTTTCCGCCTTGCTGCCATAGCCGGTATCTTCATCAGCCATTGAGAGGCGGATGTAGATGCCGATGTTGTATTCCTTGCTCATTTACATCGCCTCCTGTACTTCCTTGATACTCTGAACGGTCAGAGCGTAAATATCGCCGTATTTCATGACCAGCTCGATTGAGCCGTCCTCATGGACTTTCACAAGCTCTACGGACTCGTCAACTAACTCCTGAGAGAGCATCGTTGCACCGCTGACGGATTTCATCAGCGTGAGCCACTTGTTGTCCTCGGACATTGCCTCGGCAAACTTTACCTTCCGCTGAACCGCTTCATCCAACCGCCGGGAAAGGTTAGCATACTGCTCATCGTAGGCTTTCTTGGCAAAGACGTATTCCTCTTCATCGAGAATGCCTTCTGTGAAGTCCTCATAGAGCCGAGTACGCTTCTTGGAGATGCCGCTGAGTTTCAGATTCAGGCTTGTGATGAGCGCATTCTGCTGATCGCGGATGCTGCGTTCGCCTTCGCTGTTTCTCAGCTTGGCAAGCAGCTTGTCGTAATTGAGAGCCGCCTTGACTTGAAGCTGGATCGCCGCAAGCACATCGGCTTCGAGCTTATCCTGCCGCGTATAGTGCAGCGTACAGAGGTTGCCGCGCTTGACGGATGAACTGCACTCATAGAAGGCGTACCATGCGCCGTCCTTGCGCTTGTCAACGCGCTTGCGATGGAAATAGAGCTTCCTGCCGCAGTCTGCGCAGACGATTTTGTCTTCAAAGAGATTGATCAGCGTAGCGCGGATTTCTTCCGTGCGCTCCATCTTCTCAACCCTTGTCCTTGCAGCAGCGTTCCGCATTTCTCGTACCTTCTGGAAGTCCTCACGGGAGATAATCGCCTCGTGAGTATTGGGAAAAACAATCCATTCCTCACGGTCAATGTGCTGATTCTTGACGCCCTTGTAGATGGCGTTCAGCGTCCGTCCGAGAACGGTATCTCCGACGTAATGGGGATTATCCAGAATGGTAGTGAGTGAAGACTTGTTCCAAATCTTCTTTGCCGTAGCATTGCCTGTGCGGACGCCGACCTGATACTTCTGAAACTCCGGATTGGGCGCGTTCATTGCATCAAGCCGGTCTGCAATCGCAGGAAGGGACAGCCCTTCAATCTTCCATTGGAAAATCTTCCGGACAATCGGTGCGGTTTCCTCATCGAAGACCATATTGCTGTGTTCTTCATCCCAGCGATAACCATACGGGAGATTGCGCTTCTTGAACTCTCCACTTTCCATCTGTGCCTTGAGCGCAGTAGAAACCTTGCGGGAGATGTCCTTCGAGTAAAGGGTGTTGATCATGTTTTGCAGAGGGATGATGAGGCTTTCGCCGGAGCCGTCCGTATCAAAGTTGTCGTAGTTCTCTTTGATGGCGATAAACCGAAGCCCGATCTGCGGAAAGACCCGTTCCAGATAGGTTCCTGCCTCGATGTAGTCACGCCCGAACCGGCTGAGATCACGAACCACAAGGCACTTGATCCTGCCGGTGCGGATGTCGTTCATCAGACGGTTGAACTCCGGTCTATCAAAAACCGTACCCGTTCGTCCGTTGTCCACATAGGTATCTATCAGATTCAGGTAGGGACGCTCTGCAATGTAGGACTTGCAAATCTCAATCTGATTTGCGATGACATCCACCTTTTCAGACTTGCCGCTGTTTTCAACGGAAAGACGGGCATAGATGGCTGTTGAGAAGACCTCGGAAGAAACAGACTCGATAACCGGCTCTTCAACTGCGATTTGTTTTCTGCTTTTTCTTGCCATTTGCTCATCCCTCCTTTATACGGCAATATCCAGTTCATCGGCATAGCCGAGAACGTATTCAAGCGTCTGCTGGTATTCGTCCTTGTACTTGAAGACGATTTCGATTGCATGGTTTTCGTGAATCAGAATGCGGTCAACAAGGGACATCAGCACACGGCGGTTCAGCTCTTCGACGTTTTCATACTGCTTGAAAAGCGTTACCCAGTTTCGTTCGGTTGTGCCGGTTGTCACCGTCTGCTTCATTTCTTTTTTGACCCGCAGAAGCGCGTCCTGCTTGTTCTCAATGGTTTTGGTGTAGCTGTTGCGGAACTCAAAGTATTCCGATTTATCAATGACGCCGCCGATGAAGTTCTCGTAAAGCCCCAGCTTGAGCTTTTGATACCGCTCAATCTCTTCCTCGATTTTTGCAATCTGGGCTTCGTAATTGAAAGCCTTACGGCTCTGAGACGGAAGCCGTTCTATCATCGCAAGCGCGTGTTCCAGATTGATGACAAGCTCGATCTGGTCATGAATGGCACGGAAGACCTTCTCTTCAACCTCTTTTGCGGCGATGCTGTGTGGGCTGCACGTCCTGCTGTGCTTATTGGTGGAGCAGACGTAGTAGATGTACTTTTTCGCCTTCGACGGGACGGTCTTGCGGATCATTGGCTGCTGACAGTCTCCGCAGAACAGGAAGCCGGAAAACAGGTGTGCTTCGTCCTGATCGGGTGAACAGCGCATATCCCTCTGCATCATGACCTTGACTGCCATGAAGTCCTCGTAGGACACAAGAGCTTCATGCGCGTTCTCAACCTTGACCCATTCGGATTCGTCCTTGCTTTTCACGACGCGGACTTTGTAGTTGGGAGTGCCGCGCTTGCCCTGAGCCAGAACGCCGATATAAACTTCGTTGGTGAGAATGCGCTGGACGGCTTTGTATGTCCATTTTGCGGTATCGCCGGTCTTGAAGACGGTATCGAACTTCACACCGGCGGAATGCTTGTATTCCATTGGGGACAGGACGCCCATCTGGTTCAGACGCTTTGCAATACGTCCGATGGAGAAGCCGTCCTTGTACATGGAAAAGATCATCTGCACATATTCGCTGACCGCTTCATCCACGATGAGCTGGTTTTTGTTCTCCGGCGATTTCATGTAGCCGTAAGGCGCGAACGAACCGACGAACTCACCGCTCTTCTGCTTGACTTCCAGACTGCTTCGGATTTTCATGGAGATGTCCTTGCAGTAAGAATCGTTAATCAGGTTTTTGAACGGGATAACAAAGGAGTCGGACTGCGGATCACCGGTCAGACTGTCATACGCATCATTGATTGCGATGAAGCGTATGCCGAGCTGCGGGAATATCTTCTCAATGTAACGTCCGCCGTCGATGTAGTTTCTTGAGAAGCGGCTGAGATCCTTGACTACAATGCAGTCAAGCGCACCCTTGCGGATTGCCTCTTCCAGCTTTTTGAACTGAGGACGATTGAAGGAAACGCCGCTGTAACCGTCATCCACAAACGGCTCACAGACAAGCTCCAAATCATCGTGCCTTGCGATATAGTCCTCGCAGATGGCTCTCTGGCTGGCGATGGAGTTGCTTTCTACTTTGTCTCCATCCTCACGGGACAGACGGCAGTAGATCGCCGTGCGGTAAACCTTGTCTGGCATAAAAATAACCTCCGTTTTTCTGTTTGGTGTGGTACATCAAATCAGAAAGACGAAGGCTTGCTTCAACTCTTATGAAGAGGAACACGAAAACGCCACATGACCATCAGGGCAAGCGGCTTAATCCGTATTCTTCTTTTTTTGACCGATTTCATTATACCACAGGCTCAATCGCTTGTCCATAGAACCGGGTGAAAAGATTCAGACTGTTCATAAATCAAAGACCTCTCAGATAGTGTTCCAGACAATCTTCCATTGTCGTGTCCGTCTCGGCGAAGCTGATCTTCACCACTGTTTTCCCGTCCAGATAACAATAGGGATTTCTGATCTGCTTGATGAACTCCCTCAGCCTGTCCTCTCGCGGTGCCGCAGGATCAAGCCGGATGCTGCTTCTCTGAACGAGTGTGCTACGGTCAACCGTTTTCGGGCTGACGTTTTTCATTGTTTCAATGCCCATCATATTCTAAGCACCTCCTGTTTCGTGGAATTATTCAGGACAAAAGGATATGGCAGAGCATCTTGTGAAGACACTCTGCCACATAGTTTTCATCCTGAAACTATATAGTAAGTTTCTTTTGGGTTTGTTTCATTGTCCGGCATATTTGCAGCTCGCGCCCCTGCCAGAAGAACTTTGCAGTTCCGGGAATGCTGCGGACTACCAATGGTCAATCGGTATCATGGGACTCTCACCCCTCCGAGGATCGCTCCGAGCCGCCCCTTCAAAGAAAAGACGGAAGTATCATTATACCCGGCATCTGCATCGTCGCAAGCAGCCGCACCACACGACTGTTATAGCTCTCCGGTGGTCGCTCACTCCCTTTCGGGAGGTCTTGGCGTCGGAAGCTGTGTTGCTTCGCAGAAGCGGAAAGATCCGCAGCACTGAACTATTCAGTTTTCAAGGAACAGTGAAGTGGTCTGATTGACCCTTTCACTTTACAACGGACATCTTTTTGCCGTTTGTTGAGTACCGCTCAAAAAAATTTTTGAAATTTTTTCTGCACCGCTGCTTTGAGGTCAAATGCAGCTCTGATGCCGATGCCTTTCCTTCGGGCAAACTCTCGAAGAGTCAGTCCTTCACGGGTCATCGCAAGATACAATTCGCGCTGCTTCTCGGTCAGAATGGAAAGAAGCTCCTTCTCTTTGAGGGCGGTGATCAGTTCCTCCATGCAGTCGCGGGAGTCTGCCAGCCATGCAGCGGACTTCACATCGTCCTCCGGCATAGCGTCGAGAGACAGTACAGAATCAGAAGACTTTTCTGCACTGTCCTCATCCTCGGAGGTGCTGTCAGAGCCATACGAGCGCCTGATCCGCTTTTCCTCTGCGCGAAGGATTCTCATAACCTTGCGGTCAACCTCGGAAACTTCGCCGGTTCGTTTCACGCGCACCATGCACTTGCCGTCCTCCGTAGTCCAGAGGTCGTAATCGAACGCGATAGGGGTCTTAGGGATTTTCATTGTTCATCCTTTCCGCTGCGCGGGAGCAGCGGGAAGGGTGAAGACAGAAAAAGAGCCGCATGACGGTGAGGTTTGAATCCCATGCCGATAAAACAGAGTAATTACACTCTGTCTCATGCGGCATTAGGATGACTTCACCTATCAGGCGGCTCCACAGCTCAGCTATGACATATATTTTATTTTAGAACAGAGGCTTGTCCTCCGGTTCTTACTTGGTACGCGGGCGCAGTCTTCTCATGTTCAGCACATCAAAGACTGTGATCCGCCCGCATTTCTTGCACTTGGATTCTACATGACCCCTCGTGTCCTCGTAGACAGCAATGGCATTATGCTGACAATAGGGACATTTCAGGTATCGGGGCTTCTGCTGGGAAATGGCAACTCTTGCCCTGCGGATTTTTTCGATCAGCTCCGGCGTCGGTTCCTGAACCCGAATAGATGCTCTCTTCATTACCACACCTCCAATGGGTCAACATACTCACTGAATGGACGATCTACCATGTAGCCGAGCTGACGAAGACGGATAGACGCCGTTGTCTTGGAGACACCGAACAACCGGCAGAAAAGGCGCAGCGTTAAGTGATCACCATACGAATACCTCCCCTCGTAATTGATCAGCGGCGTTTCTGCAAACCGACGCATTGCCAGGTCAACCTCTTTTTGAGGAAGCAGGATCGCCGCGCCCAAGACATTTGCTTGCCACTCGTTCCAGTCCTCGCGGGTTTTCAGCTCTCGCGGCGTATAGGCTGTCCGTGCGGAATATTTCATTTCGCAGGACGCCTTTACCTCTTCCGATTCCAGTTGGAAGAGAATCTGATGGGCGCACTCGTGGGCAAGGGTAAATCTGCGCTTGGCGCAGAGCCGCTGCACGTTGCCGGATCGAATGAAGCTCTCGTCCAAGATGACCTGATTACGCTTCAAAGCCAGTGTGCGCGTAATACCAAGTTCCGTGATCTTGTACTCAGTGTCGGCATAGGCAGTGACACCGCAGATGCTTCCGTCCGGCGAGAGACGGGCGAATGATACGCGAAGACCGAGATAGTTCTTTGCAAACTGATCAATGGGTGTTGGCAAAGCTGATCGGTCGGGCTTGTCCGCCTCATCCCCGAAAAAGAATCGGTTGAAGTCCTTCGTTGTTGAGGCTGCAATTTCTTCAAGTTGGCGCTGGGATAAAATCATGAGCAGTTGTCCTCCTTTGCTTCGACGAACCACTTGTCTCCTTCGTGGAAAAGAAATGACTCCTTTCCGCGAATCTGAACTGTGTAACGGATGCCTCCGCCCCCAACCTTTTTGGATGTGGCGCGGCATTTGTATAGAATCTGGTCGATTTGAAAGATTACACCGTTGTCCCACCAGATAAGGCGAGGGAGGATTGCCCCCTCCTTGTCCACATCCAGCGTAACCGGGACGTATGCTTTTCTGTACTGTGTAGCCATTTCTGTTTTTCTCACTCCTGTTCCCTCATACCGGTGTATGCCGGTACGGATGATCTTCGGCAGCATAAATGCCTGTCCATTTGAACTGCTCAAAAGATGTAACTTTTTCGTGTACAACTACTCATGCCCCTTGACAGGATGAGCAATTCAGGATATACTATGAGTAGTTGGATTGCTCAGTCATTATTATACGCACTTCAAGTGCCTTTGTCAATAGACTTGCGCAATTTGATGTCGCAAACTTTTTGTGAACAGGAGTGATTACCAAAATGACGTTTGGAGAGAAATTCAAGGCTGAACGGGAGAAGCGGAAGCTGACCCAGCAGGAAGTAGCCGATGCACTGGGGATCAACAGGCGTATGATTACCCGGTACGAGAACGGCATTTCCTTTCCCCGTACCAAGGACGCTTACAGAAAAATCGCGGAATACTTCAAGGTGGATGTGAACTATCTGCTGACCGAGGACGAAGAGTTTGTGGTTCAGGCATCCGAGCAGTACGGCTCCCGTGGCATGAAACAGGCAAAGGACCTGATTGAAGGGATGTCCGGCTTGTTTGCGGGCGGTACGCTGTCTGAGCAGGACAAGGATGCGGTGATGAAGGCGTTGCAGGATATATATTGGGAATCCAAAGCCCGGAATGTTGAGAAATACACGCCGAAGAAATACAAGAAGACCGGTACGGACGCAGAGGAATAACTGTCTGCGTCTCGGTTTCTTGACGGATTTACTTTGACTGTTTTCAACATGAAAGGGGTGAAGGTCCCGTGATAATTCGCTCCGAGGAAATATACAAAAAGGCGAACAGCATTGTCAAAAGCTGTGGAACAAGAGATACCTTGAAGATTGCCCGTGAGCTGGGCATTCATCTCCATTTTCTTGACAATCTGAACGATCTGCTCGGAATGTACACCTACCGCCATAAAGAGCGGCATATTCTTCTGAACTCCAACATGGAGTATCTGATCATGCAAATGGTTTGCGGTCACGAGATCGGGCATGATACCTTTCACCGTGATCTTGCCAAAGGAAACGAACCGCTCCCGGAGTTCGTGCTGTTCGATATGCGCACAAAACACGAATATGAGGCGAATGCGTTTGCCTCACACCTGATCATTGACGATGATGAGCTGATTGACCTGATGAAGCAGGACTACGATGTGGTGCAGCTCTCGGCTGCAATGGGAACAAACATCAACCTGATGCTGATCAAGCTCAACGAGCTGAACCGCATGGGCTGGCATCTCAACTTGCCGTATGTACCGCACTCTGACTTCCTGAAAAATGTCAGACCGGAGGGGTGAATGAGGATGAAGGATAGTAATTAGATGAACAACGACGACTATAAAGAAGCCCTTTTCTATGCCGCTTCCATCTTTAACGAACGCTTGGGGGCAGAGTTCAGCGAGGACAACCTTGTGCTGTGCTGCTTTCAGACGGAAAACCAGCAGGAAGTCTTTGAGCAGTTCTGCAAGCAGTATTTCCCTGACCGGCTGGAAGACCGATATACAGAGGACGGCTATTTTGACTTTCACGCCTCTGCATTCGTCGGCACAGGAGACGGCGCGGACGGAATCCTTCTGCGCACAGACATAGCGCGTCATCCGGCAGAGTTGAAGCACATTCTTCTGCATGAGCTGGCGCATATCTTCTGCACCCGCAACGAGATTGACGGAGATAATTTCTTTGAGCGATACTGCATGGACGATACCATCAGCCGCGAAGAGGACGGAACCATTAACGCCGGTTATGCGGTCTGGCGGGAACTGATTGCGGAGCTGATTGCATTTGAGCTGGATGACAACTGCGATGTAGTTCCGCTTCGACGCAAGAAAGACCTACTCAGCTATTACGAAGGAGAACTCCTGACCGGCAACGGAAAAATGGGCGTCAGCATGATTCTCTGTGAGGCAATGACCAGTGCTGAGGGCGAAGCGTCTATGACATGGGACGCTGCCAAAAGCAAGTTTACGCGGTTCAAGCCCTTTGATGATCCACTGTACAGGGACTTGATGGAACTGGTTTTTACACACGTTAGAGAATACTTTATCGTAATCGACCGCGACTTTATCTATGAAATTGGAGTTTTGTATCTGAGCATTGCCGCACAAGCGATGATTGCGTCCCTAAAGAACAGATTTCAGGAAGAATAGGCAGACCGAAAAAGAGAAAGGACGGGCAACGATATGAAATATAAGCTGTTTCGCTCCCCCGGTAATCTGGACAAGGCAGTCCAGAAGCACGAACTGGTTGCCGTGGAGACCGGCAAGAACATTGATGATGTGGCAGACGCGCTTATCCGTGCTGTTCGGGATGATCTTGCGGAAATGCCGGAGTATGCGCACTGCGAAACCGCTGCGTATGCACCGGAGCCGGTTCAGGAGCATCGCCGCGTAAGACGTTATCAGTATGAGATGATGGGTGTTGTTTACCCGCAGTATGCGGAGAAGAATATCCTGATTGATTATGGCGTGATTGAAGAGGCGGAGTAATGTCAAAGAGATATGCCAGACAACTACATAGTGCAGATGGTTTGATTGCAGCCGTCGAACAACACGGCTTTCTGCCCTTCTTTCGGAACGAGATTCACGGCTTCTCCATCGAGGAACTTTGCCCACCTGAGTTATGGTTTGCGGATGATGTAGATGGTCCGTGGGAATGGAAAGGACCGGCTGCGCGGAGCGGCAAATGTCTTTACGGCAAACTTTTCAACAAGAAGGCTGGATTTGTGAGCCGGGAGTGGATTCCGGACTTTGCGAACTTCCGGCGTGACGGCTATGACTTTGACGCCCGTTGGGATGACGGCTTGGCGTCCTACAAGGACAAGGAGCTTTATGAAGCCATAGCCGGTGAAGGCAGGATGCTTTCCAAACGGCTGAAAGAAGCTCTGAACTACCGCAAGGGCGGCAACACCGGTTTTGAGACGTGCATCACGCGGCTGCAAATGCAGAGCTATGTCTGCATCGCGGATTTCGTCTATATGCAGGACAGATATGGAAGACCTTATGGCTGGGGTGTCGCAGAGTATGCGACGCCGGAAGAACTTTTCGGGTACGACCTTATCACATCTGCATATCAGCGAGACCCGCAGGAATCCAAAGAGCGCATGATGCAGCATCTTTCCTCCATCCTGCCGGGTGCGTCTGTACAGCAGCTTACGAAGATATTGAAAGGATAAAACACCATGAGTAAGAAACTTGTAGCGTATTTTTCTGCGTCCGGCGTGACCGCGAAGGTTGCCGAGACGCTGGCAGAGGCAATCGGCGCGGACATCTTTGAGATTGAGCCGAAGGTGCCTTATACGGAAGCCGATCTGAACTGGATGGACAAGAAAGCCCGCAGCACGATTGAGATGAACGATCCTGCTTCCCGTCCAGAGATTGCCATAAAGCGGGACAACATGAAGGACTACGATACAATCTTTGTGGGCTTCCCGATCTGGTGGTACGTTGCGCCGACGATTATCAATACGTTCCTTGAGAGCTATGATCTGACCGGCAAGACGATCATCCCGTTTGCAACCTCCGGAGGAAGCGGCATTGGCAAGACGAACGAACGCCTTGCGCCGAGCTGCAAAGGCGCAAAGCTGATGGACGGCAAGGTTTTCAAGGGCAATGTCGGGCATCAGGAGCTTGCGGCGTGGGTTGAAGAGCTTGGACTTTGAGAAGACTATAAATCGGAATTTGGAGGTATGAATATATGGCAAGTGAGTATTACAGACCCTGCAAAGAATTAGATATTTGCAATGAGTTGATTGAAAAATACTGGGAATCAAAACAATATGACAAATGCTTTGAAGGTCATTTGGTATTGGCGGAGCAGGGCTATCCCCTTGCTGAATGTCAAATAGGCTATTTCTATTATGAGGGACTTGGTGTTGAAAAGGACTTGGAAAAAGCACTATATTGGACTCGCCGTGCCGCAGAGCATGGTGATAGAGATGGACAATGCAATTTGGCATGGTTTTATGAAGATGCGATCGGAGTGGAGCGAGACATCGAACAGGCTAAGCATTGGTATCGACTTGCGGCGCTGCAAGGCCATGATTTAGCAATCGAGAAGTGCAAAGAAATTGGAGTCACATTGTAATTACACATCGCAGCATAATGAGCAGATTGTCAAAAAATTTGAATTTACCGAGGAGAAAACAGAGATGATTGACGAGTTACAGTTATACATTCCTCGTTCAAATGATGGATGGTTCTATGTGAAAATGATGTCTGATCCGGAAACGATGGCTTATAACGCGCCTTGGTTTCCGCCTGATGGATGTATTCCTGACCCGGATTCAGGGTGGGTGGAGTTGCAGAAATCTTGGATTGGGAAAGCACCGGAGAGATTCTATGCTTTTCTACAAAGAAAGACCGATGGGGCCTTTGTCGGAGACGTGAATTATCATCATAATCCGAAACAGAGTTGGTGCGATATGGGAATCGTGATTTTCGCGCCGGAGAGAGGAAAAGGGTATGGCAAACAAGGACTTCGCCTATTGTTGGATCGTGCGTTTAAGGTGGACGGAGTATCCTGTTTGCACAACGATTTTGAGGATGCCCGCGTTGCTGCATATCGTATCCACAAAGCGGTTGGTTTTCGGGAAACCGGAATACTTGACCGAATCATTCATTTAGAATTGACCCGGGAAGATTATTTGAAAGGCATTTCTGTCTGCTGCGACAAATGAGGACTTTATCGGGATAAATTCCAGTTTAACGAACAGGAGATGATGATCGCATGAAAATCCTATATGAACTATCTTGGCTATGGGAAACGCTGGGCATTGCACTTGTGGCCGCGGCTGTTTGTGTGGCTTGCGCCACGCTGATCTGCAAGGCAGCGAAAAAGAAACTCGGCAAAAAGGTGTTGGCGGTCATAGGGGCTGCGGCATTTGTGGGCGCGATTCTGGCGGTCATTCTGATTGCCCGGACGCCGATGCCGCTTTGACAGAATAGGAGAAACTGACAATGATTGTTCTTACAGAGCAGATAGAGATTCCGGCTTCCTATGAAAAATTAAAGGCATGGACTGCTAACTTTGAGGAAGAGTTTGTGAAATGGAGTCCCTACCACATCGAATGCAATCTCTATAACGGAAACTATAACGCAGGAAGCAAGATCCGCTTCCGCGAGATCGTCATGGGGCTGGACTACGATGTGACCGGCACAATTACGGAATGCGAACAGGATATCCGCAAGATAGGCATTCAATTCACCGCTGGTCAGCAGATTGGCATATCGCACACGGTGGCACTCTCTGAGATAGCGGAGGTGCCGTTGTCCCCATACCTCGATTGGCTGATCTTCCTCCGGCTCGTCCTCCCCGGCGATAAGGTAGTAGTCCCCGACAAGCTCATAGTGCAAGCCTGTCCTTTCGTCTGTGATGAATTTTTCCATTATGTTGTCCTCCTTGAATTATATTGCTTCTCCGGCTTTCTGCCCGGATTGCTTACGGTGATAATAGGCAAGCTGTCTTTGGTTGCGATTGATGGTTTTGCATTCCTCGGAGCACAGCACCTCCTGACCGTTGGACGGCCAGAAGGGCTTGCCGCAAATCTTGCAGACCTTTTGACGGAAGGTGTGCTCTCCCTTTTCGGCAAAGCGTTTCTTCTCTTTTTCGGCTTGCTGATGGGCTTTCGTGCAATCGGTGTTACAAAACCTCTGCCTTGTGCTGTTCGGATAAAACTCATTGCCGCATTGTTCGCAGATACGCTACGCGTACTTAAGCCCGTCATACGCCGCCCAGCGATCCGCCTTTGCTTTGGCTTGATGGGCAACATTGCTCTCACGCTGCCGGTTCTTCTTGCGCTTGGCTTTTTCCGCCGCTTCTTGCTCGGCTTTTTGTCTTGCTTCGGCAATTTCCTTTTCGGAAAGCGGGAGGTCAAACTGCCCGATGAAGTTATAGTAGATGTCCACCTGCTGCTGCCGGTTCGGCTTTTTGCCTATGGCTTCGTGAACAACGATTTTATCAATCAATTCACACGCCATCTCTTTCGTCAGCTCTGCGGGCTGCTTATACTTCTTAATGAGCCTGATAAACCTCCCGATATGAGCAGAGGACGCTTTCGTTTGCTCCAGCTTCTCCTGAATTTCCGACACTTGGCTCTCAAGGCTGTCCTGTTCAGTCGAGTATTTCTTCATCAGAGACTTGTACTGCTTTTCGGGCAGCAGACCTGAAATGAAATTCTCATAAAGACTTCCAATCAGGCGGTCAAGCTCGTTCAGTCTGCGATTGATTGTCTGAAGCTCTCCCTTCTGCTTTTGCGGTTTGCCGTT
>ENA-ORLU01000679-ORLU01000679.1-human-gut-metagenome-genome-assembly--contig:-NODE-679-length-30678-cov-4.671514_pt1 | contig 30678 bp, 29 predicted proteins | sample MGYA00243009_ERZ508833 | MGnify/ENA primary metagenome ERZ508833 (study PRJEB26277, sample SAMN04329763) | human gut metagenome | biome: human-associated habitat | host: Homo sapiens | place: USA...
CTCTTAGTAAATAATTTAACATAAAAAATAAGATATAAATATTAAATTATTTACATCTTAAAGTATACTTGTAATTTATTAATTATTACAATCTCCTTCAGTATATTCCATAGAATAATCACCAATTAATATATTTTTATCATTTTTAGTAGTATTACATACTATCATAGTTATATCTTTATTTTTAGATTTGTAAATTTTTGTTCCTCCATCTTTCAATGTGGCTTTTAACTCTAATTTATCAGTAATATGTTTTATACCATCATCAAGTGTTTGAAATGCAGTTGAAAGATAAGTTTTCAAAATAATATATTTACCTTGATCTTTAATATAAAACTCGCCAAGATTTCCTGCCAAATAAATTGTACGATCATTAGCAGTATAATAATCATTAAATCTAATATCAGTGTGACTTTCTGGTTTTGTTATATAAAAATCGTTAATCTCAATATTTGTTGTTCCTACTTGTGCTGGATAACTTTCATTAATCATACCTTTATAAGTAATAGTTACCTTATCACCAATTTTACAAGAATTAAAACCACCAACATATTCAATTCTAAATTTATCACTAGACTTATATTCTTCTTCATTTTCATTTGGGCTAACAATCATAGTTTTTTCTTCACAATCTATTATAGTTCCCGCAAAAGTATGAATATCATCTTGATTATTTTGTTTTGACTTTCCACAGCCAGTCATTCCTAATACCATAACCCCACACACTAAAATAGCAAATAATGTTTTTTTCATAATCAATCCTCCATTTCAACAAATTACTATTTATCATCATTATCTATCAAATTTTTCATTTCTTTAAGTTTTGTTTCTAATAATTTTTTATCAATTAATTTTAACTTATATTCAGAAATCATAGTTTGAGACATATTTTTACTAATTGAATATTCAACAACATCTTTATCTTTAGAACTGCAAAGTATAACACCAACGCTTGGATTCTCTTGTTCTTTTTTCACATCTCTATCTAGTGCTTCTAAATATAAATTCATTTTTCCTAAATATTCTGCTTTAAATTCTCCTAATTTTAATTCAAATGCTACCAAACAAGATAATTCTCTGTTATAGAATAATAAGTCAATAAAGAAGTCATGATTTCCAACTTGAACTCTATATTCATCTCCGATAAAAGTAAAATCTTTACCAACTTCTAATATAAAATCTTTTAAGTTCTTGATAATTGCATTTTTCAAATCTTTTTCAGAAAATTCATTTGGTAAATCCAAGAACTCTAAACTATAAGTATCTAAAATTTTTGTGTTTGGATAATCGTCCTCATCTACAGTTTTATTTACTGTTGGTAATAGTTTTCCATCTGAAAGCATATATCTTTCATAATATGCTGATGATATTTGTCTATCTAATTCTCTTTTTGAATAATTATTTTTAATAGACAATTTTAAATAAAAATGTCTTTCTTCTTTGCTTTTAGCTCCACTTAATATAAGTAAATTGTTTGTCCAAGACAATTGCGTCACCAGTGGTGTCGCAATCTCATCATCTTTATAAGTACTATAAAATTGAATCATACGTTCTATATTTCTTTTAGTAAATCCCTTTATGTTAGGATAATTATTTTTCATAAAATCTGAGGCTTTTGTTGTTATTTTATCTCCATAATTACTATTTTCTTTTAGTTCATATAGGAATTTACCTACTTCTAAATACAATAAAATCATTTCTTCATTTACTTTTCTGTAAGCATTATTTTTTCGCTTTTCAATCATTTCAATAATCTGATTAAAATTAATATCTAACATATATAACCACATCCTTAAAATAAGTTATTTGTAATTTCAAACAAATTATATCATTTAATTTGATAACTTTATATACTTTCAATGAAATTTGGGAAAATTTTGTATATAATGTTTTTAGAAAGAGAATTTAGTTCGTAACTTGTATGTGATTCGCTCCAATCCAAGATAAATTTATAGCTTTTTCTTTAAAAAGTGACAAAAAGAGCCGATGTGAACATAAAGTGAACGAATCGATTGATATTTTTCCCAAAACTTTATATACTGTATGCAGCACACTTAAAAAGACATTTACGGTCATTATGGACCTTAAATGCCTTTTTTGTTAATCATCTAAATGATCTATTGCATACTGGGCTTCGTCTTTAGTGAATTCTTCACCATATTCCGATATAAGTTGTTTATATATAGCTGATTTAGACATACTCATTGTTTCTTGATAATTCTTAGCGGTTGCTAAAGCGTTGGCGTTCCAGTCTGCCTTAATGTTATCTATAGCATATTGAGCTTCGGCCGCAGTAAAACCTTCGCCATATTCAGAAGTAAGTTGTTTATAAATTCTTTTCTTGGACATATGCATAACAGAAGAATATGTTTCGGCCTTTTTCAAAGCATTAGTTTCTCCAGTTGTTGGTTTCTTTCCTAAAGAATAGATAATTGTTATTTTATCCCCTTCATGAATTACTGCATTAATAGTAGCACTTTGACTAACAAAACCTCCTTTAGGAATGGTATCCGAATAGTCACTAGTAATGTTACATTTAACTTTCTTTTCAGTACACCAAGAATTAATACTATCTTCAGTCATCGTGCTAAAATCGATAACAGTAACTTCAGCTTTTGGCGTTGCTGGTTTGTTTTCAGTTCCTGTACTAGTACCCGTATTAGTGCCGGTATCAGAAGAATTATTATCGCTATTATTTACAGATATAAAAATCAAAAATATAAATGCAAAGACTATCGTTAAAATAACCTTAGTCTTCTTTTTCATTTCCGGATGAAATTTCCACATAAAAAAGATACCAACGGGTGCAAAGACAATAAGCATTACCCACATAAACCATATTTCTGCATAGAATTTCTTTTTTTCACTTATTTGCGAATTTTCTTTTACTTCTGCTTTTATTTCTTTATTTTCCTTTACGACTTGTAATTGTCGACCACATTTGGGACAGACAATACTTTCTTTAGGAATTTGTTCTCCACAATACTTACAAAACTTCATTTTACCTCTTTACCTCTTTTTCTAAACGTAATATGGATCTGGTTTACATAGAATTACAATGGTATCAATAATCCAACCGATACCGCATAAACCAAACGTTAATAAATATAATATTCCCGTTCCTGTTTTTCCTTCATAAAATTTATGAGCGCCAAAATAGCCTAAGAAAAAACACAGTAAAAACGCTACCCATTTATCGCATTTTCTGACATTACCCCCAATGACTTGATTATTATTTTGATTATTATTATTAATAATTATCTGAGGATTAGAACTTTTTTTATCAGCATCCGACTTTAATTCTTCTAGTTGACGCCCGCATTTAGGACACATTACAGCATCTATGTAAACTTCATTGCCACAGAATTCACAAAATTTCTTATCATTATTCATTTTATACCTCCTTTCACTACTCACTACTAAATCAAAAAATACCTATACAAGCATACTTTTTAATTAAAGATAAACATCTTTATCTCTAATCTTATTATAACATAACTTACTCGAATGGAGTAGGCATATTTTTCTAAAGAAATGAGAAAATTATTAATAGCAGATAGATACAATTATTGATTGGTGGTGAGGGTATGTTTGATCGTAGTGATGAAAACTATGTTTATGAATTAGTAAGTAAAAATATTAAGAGAATCCGTAAAGAAAAAGGCTATACCCAAGAGCAGTTAGCAGAAAAGATGTCCTACTCTACTCAGTTTATTTCTAATATTGAAAGTAAAAATCATCAAACCTTCTCACTTGGTACCTTATGGCGTTTTGTGACCGTTTTAAATATTGATATTAATGAATTATTTAAAGAAGATGAAAAAAGCCATTAACTTTGAACTTTTAGTTAATGGTTTTTATTTGCTATTTTCTTTTAAGACTTCTATGTTTTCAGGACTAGCATAGACTTTGATATTACTAATCTCATGAATAATATCTTCAAAGTTATAGATTTCTTGATTATTAAGACTATTTAATAATTCTTTAAATAATTCCTTCTTATTGGAACATCTACTATATAGTTTTAGACTACCATGGATATTTAAGTAATCTAGAGTACAGGCTTTATTTATTTGATATTCTATTCTTAGATTATCTCTATTATCTTCAATATATTCTATCTTACTTAGATTATTTAAAGATAAGTTACTATCCATAGATATTTCTACATCTTTGGTATCTACATACTTAAAATTAGTTAAACTATCTTTAAAATTTAATATACTAGTAATAGCTAAACCACTAGAGATACCAAAGATGATAAGACTTATTAAGAACATATTAATTATTATTTTCATATTACTAGTTCTACTAAAGATAAAGTTTAATAATACTAGGATAATCATAATACTAATAACACTTAAAGATATTATACTTCCTAAGATACCTATAAAGAAGAGACCCGATTTAGTTATTAAGAAGGATATCATAAGACTAATACATAATAATACTAACCCTATAGATATTAAAACTACTAGGAAGAAGGTTATTCCTTTGATTATTCCTTTTAAAAGATTATAGATTATCGCAAAGAAATAATCATCATTAGAACTAGTATTCTTAATAATAATTCTAGGAGTTTTAATAAGTTCTAGGGACTTAGAGTCTTCTAAAGACTTCTCTTTTAAGACACTCTGGTAACTAGATAAATACCTAGACTTATAAAGTTTAATAATAATTATAAGATTAAAGAGAAGGCCTAAGAGTAAGTAAAGACTTCCTAAGGTATTATAGATAAATTTATATACTGAGTGATTTATATTCTTTAAAAGATAATAGACTAGAAAGTCACCCAGATGGGCTCCTAGTAACCAAATAATAAATAAGATACTAATGATAATAATAGTCTCAAAGATTAGTTTTACTTTAGATTTTAAGGTCATTCGGTAGAACAATTCAATACTGTCAGTAATAGAGTTAAAAACTTTATCAAGATAATTATCAAATACTTTCTTTGATATTTTCTTATCTTCAATAGCTTCGATATCTTTATGGAGTAAATCATCTATATTAAGATTAAACTTATTACAAAGCATCATTATTTTATCCATCTCGGGATAGGCTACTTTTGACTCCCATTTACTAATGGCTTGTCTTGATACTCCTAAGATACTAGCTAAGTCTTCTTGACTAAGTTTATGTTTCTTTCTGATTTTTTTTAAGTTTTCTGCTAATGTGCTATTCATAAAAATTCTCCTTTTCTAAGAAAATTGTATATTATTCCACTGGTTGCCCTCTACCACTTTTAGGTTGAATTATTGAGAATTTTAGTTGCTAAAGAAATTTTTTCTTGAAAATATTACTTTTCTAAGGTGAAGGTATGTATTTCTAGGGAATATGTACTTGGATTAAAGATAATTACTTCTATCTCGTTTTCTCCTTCTAGAATACTATTATATTCATTAGAGGTTTTATTATAGATAAGATAATAAGCATCTTTAGAGGTCATTAGTTTAGATGGAAGATTGTTTTTTAAATATTCTTTAATATCAGATAGTTTTAACCAATGGGAGTTATTTTTAATTTGTTCTTCAATAGTAGGGATTTCATCACTTTGATAAGTAACAATAGTTACTTTATAATTAGAAGTCTTAAGGCCTAAGTTACCAGGATAACTAATATTCATATGAAGTTCTCGAGAACGATTAATATTCATTATAGTATCATATTCAAAAGATAGATCATCATTAAAAAGAAAACTAAAAGAACCAAAGATTAGTAAAAAGATAGAAACAAGAATCCCAACGATGATATTCTTATTAGAGTTCTCATTAGATTGTTGATATCTAAAGCCCATAATAATCGAAAGAAGAGGAATTGGTAACCAAGTATATAAAATCCACATATTTCTTTCCATATCTAAAGGATCTTTATTACCACTAGTCTTTAAAACACAGAATAAGGCACCATAGATGCTTAAAATAGATAAGACAAATAAAATCGTAAGAATAGCATTACTCTTCTTTTTATCAGAAATATTAAATATTTTCTTTTGAGGATTTTTTTCTAAATTAGTTAATTTTTCTTTAAGAAGAGGAATAAGCTCTAAAGGACATTCGGACTTATTAAAAGTAATAACTATATTGAGTTTTTTATTCTCCAGATGAATATTAAGATTAGTTTCTATAAACTTAGTAAAGTCTTTATAGTAATACTTAGAAGCTTGAGTTTCATTAGTCATAATAAAATAATCACTATAGAAACTATATTCATTAGTGTAATACTCTTTATCAGGATATTTTTGGGTAAATTCTTTTGTTAAGATTTTATTATATTCTAGTTTAATTTTAACTAAAACGTATATTCCTATGATAAATAAGACTATTATGAAGATAAGTAGACTACGAAAATAAGCCCCAAAGATAAGAGGGATAAAGCTATAGATTAGAAGATAACGCCATACTAAAGACCAATAAATTCTAGGAAAACATTGGGAGGCTCGAAGTAAATCTTCTATTTTGATGGTATCAGTAAATTCTAGGACCGGTTTTTCTTTAACATTTAATATACTATTCATATAACAACACTCTCTCTAAGATTATTATAGCATAAAAAAACTACTTACTAAGATAGTAAATAGTCTATTTTAATTTATGAGTTAGATTATTGTCATCTTTAACTTTTTTTGAACTTTCATTCAAATAAGTTTCTTTTAATGCAAGTTCCAAAGCTTGTAAAATATTAAGTTCTTCTTTGGAAGTGATTTGGCATTTTTTAATTAAATCAGAAAAGTAATTTAATTGAGTCCAAACAAACTCCACAAAAATATTTTGATCATCAGCACTTAAATCTTTAGTAAAGACATTTTCATAACCATAATATTCATCAGAAATATCATAAGCACATTCTTCTTGTCTATAACAATTATATTTGTAAAACTTTTCAGGATCACTAAGATTAGCATAAGCATTAACAATATCTAATAGAGTACTATAATCATAAGTACAATCATGCTTTTCAATTAAAGTCTTAACAATAGCAAAACGACTAATAAAAGCATACTTAATCATCGCCAAGGTAGCATCCTTTGCTACCGGATGCTTACTATCCACACTCGGTAAGTCTAAAAGTTTCCAATAATCAATATTCCCATAATTTAAAATTTCCATAAACCCATTCATCCCCTCAATTTCTCCATATGTTATCATTATTATCTACTAAAGTCAAGCGGTTTTTGTGAAAAAAAGTTTACAAAAAAAGAAAAGAGGCACCCTCTTGGATGTCCCTTTATTCACCAATTTCAATATATTTCTTTTCTGGTAATTTTCCTTTATTTTCTACCTTAGGAACTTCTAAAGTTAAAATACCATTCTTGAAATTAGCTTTAACATTTTCTGGTTTTACTTCATCGCCAATGTAGAAGCTACGTGAGCATTCACCATAGTATCTTTCTTTTCTAATGTATTTACCTTTCTTGCTATCGTTGTCTTCATTATTAACTTTCGCATTAATAGTTAAATAACCATCAGTAATATCAATCTTAATATTCTTTTTATCAAAGCCTGGTAGATCAATATCTATCACATAATTATCTTTATCTTCACGGATATCCGTCTTCATCATTTTGCTTTCGCTTTTTCTAAAGAATGAATCTCCAAAAATATCATCAAATAAATCAAAATCTCTATTTGGTACTAACATCATATAAATCATTTCCTTTCACTAATACAATATTATACCTAGCAAGGATATCTTTTTTCCTTACGATTATGTTATACCACCTTTTATTAGCACTGTCAAGTAGTAAGTGCTAATTATTTTGACTTTTTTGTTTCGTAAGAAGAGTTTTAATATCTTTACTATTTGCTTCCTTAAGAGTTACCCATTCTAGGGAGTACTCTAAGTTATATAATTCTTTCGCTAGACTAGAAAGTTCCATAAACTCTTTTAAATATTCTTTATAAATAAATTCACTTGATGCTTCATTTAAAGCAATACTATAGTTAACAACCATATTCTTAATACTTGCTAAAACATCATTTAACATAGCTTTACTTTCCATACTTTTCCCCACTTTCTAAGACTTTGGTTAATCCTTTGATATTATTATCCACAGTATTAATTACTTTCTCTAAGTAAGGACATAAGTCTTCATCGAAACATTCATCGACGAAATAAATTAATTTACTCTTTAGAGTATTATTCCAACTTAACATATCTTCTAGATAAGCTAAGTCTTTAGTTGAGACCATTTTAGGCCACATATTCATCACCTCAATTATATTATGAGAAGGATTTACTCTTTTTATAATGGAATTTAGTGGAAATTAAAAAAACTTTAGAAGTTAATTTTCTAAAGCTTTTATTCCCTCTATAATACCCTTAATTAGATTATCATTTTCAAATGCACTGATAATATCTTCTAAGGCTTTTTTATCATTATCATTAAAATCCTTAGTATAATTAGTAATCTCATCTTTAGCTAAATTATCCAAAGCTTTTAAATCATATTTAAGAGTAATATCATTTATCTTTAAGATACCTTTCAAAGAATCATTACTATCTTCTAAAGTTTCATTACTCATAGTACCAGTATACTTCTTACTTCCCACATATATATTATAATCAATACTTAGTAGTTTATTTTCCATCGAAGCATCTAATACTATGGAATTATTACCCTTATAATAATAAGCTATATTAGTCTTATGCGTATTATTATTTACCGTTATTTTTCCAGAAATCTCATTAGATAACGTATACTCAATTGTCGTTAAATTATCATCAATATTAACAGTTATATTAATTCCTTCAACAATACTTAGATTTACCTTAGCAATACGATTACCAATCATATAGATATTTAAAGTACCAAAATTATCTTTAGTCCCTATTATATCTTTAAAATTATCTTTAGTAATACCAGCAGAAGCAAAATAATTACCAAATAAAGTAAATAAATTATCTTTAAGAGATTTATTATTATTAATATTATTAATAACACTAGTTAAAGAACTTTTATTTAAGACATAAGAATACTTAGTAACTTTAGTGTCTTTATTATTAATACTAGTAGTTATATTCTTCTTAGTAATATATCTTTTCTCTAGAGATTTTAACATTACTTTCTTTAAAGAACTCTCAGTTTCTTTAAGAATATTATAATTAATATTAGGAGTTAAAAAACTATTTTCGATAATATCATTAATATTAGCCACATTATCTAAACACTCTGTATCATTACAAGCACTAAAATTATAATTAACACTGTAAGTATTAGTAAGACTAGGACTTTTTATATAGCTATTATTGTTTTGATAATAGTATGTTAATTTATTATCTCCAAGAGCAGTATCTAGTTTTATATACTTACTCTTAGGAGAAAAATCTAGATTAAAGTTGATTGTTTCTTTAGAATCGGAAAGTTCTAAAGAAACTTGATTATCTTTCATAATATCAGGGACATTTTTTAAAGCTTCTACCCCCTTATCTATGGTATCAAAAGACTTAGTAATAACCATTTTAAAAGGTTTTACTTTGTCATTTAAATTTATATAAACTATTAAACCGAGTAGTAAGAAAAGAAGAATACTACCGATTATAATAAAATCTTGTTTAGTTTGCTTTTTCATTTTCTTCTTTCCTTTCTAATTAGCAGCACACAATCCGGCTCCGAAGATAGCACCCAAAAGGCCACCACCGGCCAATAGCCAACCAGCAGGACCACCGAGGATTCCACCAAGAATTAACAATCCAGTACCAGTAGCCCCAAGAGCGCCACCAGCGACTGCAGAACCAGCATAATCAGTACAACCTTTACCAGTAGCAACGGCAGTTGCAAATCTTGGCGTTCCCGCTCCGGTAACAGCTCGACCGGCAAAACGTATTTCGCTACCCTTTGATACATAAGTACTCCAATAAGTACTATTTCCAAAAACGCTATCCCAATATGGATTATTTGGGTCCTTTTCAAACTCCTCAAGTTTAGTACCAGTCTGCCAGAACCCAGCCGTCTTAATACCGCTTATAATCTTATCAGAATTTTTAATATCTAATGTAAAATAGTAATTATAACCATAAGTTACAAGACCAAACCACCCGGAATCACGACTTTTATCAATATCTATTGCAATATCAGGAGTTACCCTATCAATCTTAACCGGAATATCATAAGTATGATTAGTAGAATGACCTAAATTATCCCAAATAGTAAATCTAATACGAGCAGTACGCATATTTTTTCCAATATCCACTTTGAAGGTATAAGATACACTACGGGCATTTACTGTCACATCTTTTACAATTGGTGATTCATAACCATTAGATATATCATAAACTGAGTATGTAACTTTATCAGCACAACCAGTTTGATCGTTTTTAGCATCTTTTTGACAGCCAAAACCAACAGTTAGAGTTTCATCATTAGTCCAAGGCTTATTACTATTATAATTAGCAAATGGTTCGGGACCGGAAGTATCAATATTATTTATAACCATAGTTTCTCTATTCGAAATATTACCGGTATTATCAATGGTATAAGCATAATAAGTAGCATTTTCATTAACATGAGTTTCATAATTGTACTTACCATCGCTGCCATTAATACGAGTAAAATAGTCTTTAGTAGCATCATTTGGAAGAGGATTTTTACTTAAGTAGTATCCATAAATACCGGAACCACTACCATCTTCACCAACAAGACTTACGGGAACACTATCTCCTGTATAAGCTGTATTAAATGTAACTTTTAGATTAGGTTTTTCTTTATCGATTCTAACTTCAGCTTCCTTAATAATCTTAAAAGTGTTATTTTCTTTTTCTCTATCTATAAATTCTAAAGTGGCGGTAACTTTATTATTATAAATTAAATCTGTACTTACTTCATAAATATTATTACAGTTAGATGAATCATTCATCGCAATATCAGTACAATAAGTACCACTCTTATTATAACTACTACCTCCAACAGTATAAGTTATCTGATTATTAACTAATGGATATTTAGCTAGATTAAGACTACTATCTAATTTTACCATTACATAAACATTTTGACCAACCCAATCACTTACTGGTTGATAAGCACCGTTTACTTTGACATACTTACTCATAGTAACTTTAGCTTCTCTTTCTTCGCTTAAGACAACTTCACAGTTACCTTCTAAATTAGTTTTAACCTTATAATCGTCCATATCCTTTTCAATATCAAATGTTACACAGTCTAAGTATTCCCCATTAACAGGATTATCAACTTTTTCCATATCGGCATTTTCTGGATGATCTGCGGCAATATAACCTAATTCGATTAGATGAGCAACTGAAATAGTCGCACTTTTGACATTATTATCACTAGCATACTCATATGCTTTTTCTTGTAAATAGTTTATTTTTTGAGTCAAACTATTTTCTTTGACTTTTTTACTTATTCCGTTATAACTAGCAATGGCCACAGTCATTAAAATTCCTAAAATGACAATGACTGCTAAGAGTTCAGGAATAGTAAATCCTTTATTCTTTTTCATATTATCCTCTTTCTAAGACATCTAAGTCTTGCAAATATTCTATTACTTCTTTAAAGATAGTATTTTCCGTAAGAACATCCTTAAATTCATCCCAATAATCTTCTATCTCTTTAGGATTCATTTTATCAGATTTTATATTTTCTGGTAAAGTAAGATTATTATTTTCTTGATAATTTATATTCAAACTGAATTTACTTGTCTTTAGGTTTACATTATCTTTATTTATCTCAATTGAACCTTTATTAGTATTTAAATTATTATACATATTATATTCTAGTAAAGTAGAATTTTGTTGTTCTTTAATATTTAGTTCTAAAGATTTATTATTACTACTATATAATACAATATTACTATTATTAGGGCTAATTATACTTCTTAAACTAAGAGAATTACTTTTATAGTAGATAGTTAAAGTCTTAGTTAAATCAATAGTTAAACTAAAACCATCTTGAATAGTTAATTCTATTTTTGTAACTTTTTTATTAATCTTATGAATATTTAAAGTTCCCAGGATATCGTTATCTTTTAATTCATTAAAATTTTCTTTAGTTATACCATAATTACTTAAAAGATTAGGAAAAGTCTTAAAGATATTATCTTTCAAAGACTTATTATTATTAATCTTTGTAATTAAATCTCCAAAAGAATTTTTATTAATTAAATAAGAATATAATACCTCGGTATTATTATTACCTTTTATTTTTCTTTTAGTAATATAATTCTGATGCCAAGATTTATTAACAGTAGTTTTTAAATCTTTTAAGATAACTTTTAAATCTTTAGATGTAACATTACTGGGAGAAAAAGTATTACTTAAAATAGTATTTAAAGAAGTAGGACTACACTCTTCACATTCTTTAACTTCATAATCAAAAGCTTGATAAATATTATTCTTCTTTAGATAAGAAGTATTATTGGTATAAAGATAAGCCCAGTCTTGATTATGATATTTCAAATTAGCATAAATATTTTCATTCCGAGAACTTAACAGTAAATCTAAATTAAATTTTTCTTTAGAATCATTAAGTTCTAAAGACATTTTTTTATCTTCATTAAGAAAACCAATTATATTTTGATATTTGTCTAAAGTATTATCTAAAACCTCATAAGTAGCATTTACTGTCTCTTTATATATTCTAGTATCATCATTAAAATATAGAATTCCCAGAAATATGATAATTATTAGAGCAAGGATGCCAATTAAGATTCCTTTCTTTTTCATAGATCCTCCTATTTATGAGCACACAAAGCCCAACCAATAAAACCACCAATAAAGCCACCAATTAAACCGCCAATGATAGTATAACCTAAATAATTAGTGCAGCCTTTACCATTAGTTTGCCCGCCGGTATAACCGGCAACTCCACTTTTGGAAACTACTCGAGCGGCAAAAGTCCGACTTTGTTTTTTCTTTAAGTAATAAGAATAAGTTTGTCCACTAAAGAAATACTTATCTGATTCATCGGCTGACATATTTTTTAATTCATCAAGATTAGTTTTACTAGTAGAAAAACCATAACGATCAGAATTAATTCCACTTGGAGGGGTGTTCTCAGAATAAACAGTAACTGTAAACCAATATCCCTTTAGACGAATCCAGCCTCTATCTTCAGTTTTATCTATCTTAATAGTAGCTTTCGGATTTACTTTATCAATTAAGACTTTAATTCCTTTTACTTCTTTTGTAACTTGATTATTAAGATTATCTTTAATCGTAAAGATTAAATCAATCGTATTAATATATTTATCATTAGGAACACTGATAGTATCAGAAACGTTTCTTGCTTTAACGACAACATTTTCTTTGATAGAAGTGCGATACCCATTAGAAGTATCATAAATTGAATAGATAACTTCATCTTGACAACCAGTTTTACTATCAGAATCACATCCAAAAGTCAAATGGAAATCTTGCATTGTCCAGCTATTTCGACGTTCATAATCTAGTTTAATACTAGGTCCTTCAGTATCAATATTATTTATTTTGATGATAACCCCATCTGATCGATTACCAGCTTTATCAAGAGCATAAGCATAGTAAGTCCCATTCTTGGGAGCCGTAAATTCATTTAAAGAACGAAATTCATCATTACTCGTAATATCAACATCATCAAAATAATAACCAGCTATTCCTGAACCTTCCCCATCACTAGCACTTAAAGATACCGGAACACTACCAGTCGTATAAGAAGAAATAGTACTATAAGATAGACTTGGTTTTTCAATATCATACTTTAACTTAGTCTTAACTGATACTAAGCCCGTGGTATTTTCATATGTAATATTATTTAAATAAGTAATATTCATCTTAACAGTTAATTTAGTATTAAGAAGTAAACTCGATGAGGCTTTATAAACATTAAGACAAGTTGTATCAGGCTCATCAGTGTTAATCGTATCACAAATGATTCTTTTAGAGGAGCTTCCAGGGATATCAGGAGTTTTCTCTTCACTAATAGGTCCTAATTGATAAGTTATTTTATTATCTAAAAGATTAAAATTAGCTTCTTTAAAATCTACTAAAACATAGATAGGCTTATTAACCCATGTATCATCATCTAAAATCTCTTGATAAGTATCATTGTCTTTAATATATTTATGAATTTTTAGACTATTTTGTTGTTCTTCCGTCGTAACGGTGTTGCAAGAACTATCTAAATCATAGGTAATATTATAGTCTGCTAAGTCTTTTTTAATTGTAAAAGTCATACAGTCTAAGAAACCACCAGTAAGAGGATTATCAACTTTCTGATACTCTGGATTTTCAGGGTGATCAGCATTGACATAACCAAGATTCAAAAGATTATTAACACTGGTAGTTGTATCTTCTATATCATAGTCAGTAGCATAAGCATAAACTTTCTCTTCTAAATATTTTATTTTCTCCTCAAGAGCTGTCTTCTTAATACGAGCACTAATACCATTATAAGTAGCGGCCGATATTAGAACTAAAATACTTAAAATAACAATGACCGCCAATAATTCAGGGATTGTAAAAGCACTTTTAACCCTACTTTTCTTCTTCATAACAACCTCTTATCTTCTACTTGGAAGTATATCATAAAATAGAATCAAAAAAAAGACTAATATTTACAATTAGTCTCTTAAAATTAAATTAGTTTAAAGCGTCTTTTAATTTTGAACCTGCTTTGAATGAAGCAACAGTCTTAGCAGGAATATGTAAAGGTTCTTTTGTTAATGGATTAATACCATCTCTAGCTTCACGTTTTTTAGCACTAAATGTACCGAAACCAACTAGACTAACCTTTCCTTCTTTTTTAAGTCCTTCTACTATGCCTTCTTGAAAAGCATCAACAGCACGAAGAGCATCAGCTTTTGTTAAACCTGCTTTAGCAGCAATAAATTCAACTAATTCAGTTTTTCCCATAATTATGTCCTCCTATTATAATGTAATTATGTTATAAGGACTACAATCCTTACATATAGAATTTAGCACAAATAGATAAGGTAAATCAAGGGAAAAAATGATATTTAACCAATTTTCCTGTAATTTTCTTGGTTTTTATAAAAAAATAAGACTAATTATTCTTGTTTTTAGTCTTATTTTTAGATTATTTGACATTTATTAGACACTAAATAACGATAGCTATTAGGTTGTTGGCGCCTTTGTTGACAATCTTCGTAACGGTTTGACTTAATTTATAACGGGTATTTTCTGGCATAATGGATAATTTAGCTTGAATGCCTTCTTGAACGATAGTATCTAGACTGCGACCAAAAATTTCACTCTTCCAGATACTTTGAGGGTCAGTCTCATAATCTTTCATAATATAATTGATTAACTCTTTACTTTGGAGTTCACTACCAATAATCGGTTCAAAGGTTGAGGTAACATCTACCCGCATTAAATGAATGGAACTAGCAACGGCTCGTAGTTTTACCCCATAACGACTACCTTGTTTAATAACTTCTGGGGTATCTAACTTCATATCTTTAAGACTTGGGTAAACGATTCCGTATCCGGTTGATTTAGCTTGTTTTAAGGCACTTTTTATACCATCTAGCTCATTTTTATTATCTTTATAACTAGCAAATACTTTTAACATGGAAGCTTTGGTCGTAACTTCGCTACCTATGAATTCTTGTAAAGTCGCATTATATAGTTCATCAGAAGAGTCTAAGTTAACCATAACTGTACCAGTCCCACTATCTAACTTACTAATATAGGCTTTATTTATGTACTTAGAATTTTCAAAATAAGTAATTAAGTTATCAACATCTTTTAACTTTTTAATTTCTAAAGTGCTATTTCTAATAAGTTCTAAGTAGTGTTTCTTAATATCATTTTTATTATCTAAGATAGATACCCACTCTGGGATGGAAAATTCAATATCTAAAACAGGATACTCATACAATGCTGTCTTTAAGACTTCATAGATATCAGCCTCTCGCATATCTAAAACGGATAAAGGCATAACTGGAACATCATAATTTTCTTTAATTTCTTTAGCAATACTTAAGCACTCATTACTACTAGGAGTTTTACTATTTAGTATGACAATAAAGGGTTTACCAATATTCTTTAATTCATTAATACAACGAGCTTCGGCTTCAATGTAGTCACTTCTCTTTAAGTCCCCAATGGTTCCATCCGTCGTAACTACGATACCAATAGTAGAATGGTCTTTAATGACTTTTTCAGTTCCAATAGAAGCGGCTTCTTCAAGACTAATTGGTTCGGAAAACCAGGGAGTTATAATCATTCTGGGATTACCATTTTCATCTTCGTAACCGGTAGCATTTGGTATAACATAACCAACACAGTCAATAAGTTTCACATTACAACTGAAGTCTTCAATCTTAATATTGGCGCCGTTACTAGGAACGAATTTAGGCTCGGTCGTCATAATATTTTTACCACCAGCACTCTGCGGTATTTCATCAAGGCATCTTTTCTTTTGAGTTTCATCTTCAATATTAGGAACAATTAAGTTCTCAATAACTTTCTTAATAAAACTAGATTTACCCGTCCTAACGGCTCCTACTACGCCTAAATAGATATCCCCATTACCACGGGTAGCTAAGGGAATTATTACATTATCTTTCATCTTATCACACTCTCTTACTACCTAATTTTATGAAAGCGATAAGTATTTAGAACTGAAAAAGAATTAATCTAAAATATTATTAATAAGTTTTAATATTTCTTTGGAATTAGTATTATCCAGATTATAAGTAATTGTCATATTAAGTTTTTTAGTATTACAAGTATCAGCGTTATAATTCGTAGTAACAGCACTTATATTAGGATTACTAAGTAAAATTTCTAGCATATTTTTAAGACAGTATTCACAGCAAAAATCATTAATAGAAGTCTTATATTCTTTATAATTACCTTTTTTATATTTATTAAAACCAATAATACTAGGAGTTTTACTTAAATTTAAATATAAAAGTATTTCTAGTTTTAAAGTATTTATATCTATTTTAGAATTATCATAAGTAATAGTAATAATTAAACAACCTTTATTAGTAATTAAGACTTTGCTTACTCCCTCTAGACTTTCTATATATTGCTCTAAGCCTTGATACATAATAGTATCGATAGTTAATGTTAATTTTGCCATAAATTTATCCTTTCTTAAATTAAATATTTTATAGTAAAAGTGGTACCTTTCTTACTAGTATCTACCATAATAAGACCATTATTACTTTCAATGATTTTTTTGGCAAGAGACAGACCAATGCCGATACTATTAGAAGATGAACTTGCCCCTTTATAAAATCTTTCAAAAATATGAGGTAAATCTTTTTGACTAATTCCGGGGCCATAATCTCTTATCTCGATACTAGCATAAACTTTATTAGCAGTAGTCATTATATCAATTTTACTATTTTCATTAGAATGTTCGACACAATTTTTTAAGATATTTGTAATCGCCTCGACTTGCCAGTTTAAATCACAATTAATTTTAATACCTGGTTCTAAATTCTTGATAATCGTTATATTTTTTAAGTCACATAAAGGCGAAACATTCTTTATGGAAGAGGTTACTATCTCGTTTAAAGAAACCTCTTTTTTTAGAAAATGAACCGTATTGGAATCTAACTTCGATAACTTTAATAAATTTAGAGCTAAAAAGTTCATGTTAAGAAGTTCTCTTTTAATATCTCTTATAAAGTCTTCTCTGGTATTCTTATCCATATCTGGGTTATCAATGATATTATCTAAAATAATTAAAATAGAAGTAATAGGAGTTTTTAATTGATGAGAGATATCAGCTAAAGTATCTTTTAAATCCTTTTTGGCTTGTTTAGAATTTTCCGCATCTTCTTTTAATTTAATAGTTACTTTATATAATTCATTTTTTAAAATAGATAGTTCATCTTCCGACATTTCTTCTATATCAATCTTATAATTTCTTTTATTTATTTCTTCTAAACACTTGGTAATTTTATTAATCTCTCGGTCTTTTTTAGCATTAAATCTTAAGAATAAGAAGATAAGGAAGATGGTACTTATAAAGACTATCGTAATATTAGTTACTAAGAATTGCTGATATTTATTATCGTTTTCTTTAAGAAGAGATTTATTATCAATAGTTAGACTATATTGTTCCAGAACTTTACCATCTTTTTTAGAACTTTTTAAAATATTATATAGTTCTTCATCTGTAATATCGGGATAATCTTCTTTAATTTTTAAAATAATACTGGTTATTTTAGTATCAAAGTTATCTTTATATACTTGGTATTCATATTTATTAATACCATAGGTTAAAATGATAATAAAAATCGTATATAAACTTAAAATTATTAAAAACTTTTTTAATTTTTCTTTATTTTTCATAATCAATCCTGTAACCTAAACCTTTAACAGTCGAAATAATATCGGTTCCTAATTTTTGTCTTATTCTTTGGAAATATACAGTTATGGTATGGCTATCAACATCATTACCAGTCCATTCATAAATTTTATCTAAAATAGTATTACGACTTACGAGCTTGTTTAGATTTAAAAATAAAAGATGCAGAAGTTTTAACTCTAAGGGGGTTAATTCGATTTTAGTAGTATCTTTATAAACTAACATTTTATCCATATCAAAACTTATATCCCCGACTTTTAAAATACTATTATGCTTTTGGCGCAATAAGATTTTATTAATACGTGCTAGTAATTCTTTGGTCAAAAAAGGCTTAGTTAAATAGTCTTCGGCTCCTATTTCAAGGCCTCTTACAATATCATCTTCCTCATCTTTAGCGGTTAAAAAGATAGTGGGAATATTTAAAGTTTTTAGATTATCGGTAAAGAAAGTAAAGCCATTACCGTCTGGTAAGGTTACATCTAAAATAATTAAGTTTATCTTAGGATTATCTTTTAAATAAGATATGGCTTCTAAGAGATTTTTACAAGCATAAACTTCATAGTTATTTTGCTTTAAGGTATAAGTTAAACCTTTTATAATGGTTAAATTATCTTCAATTAATAATATTTGCATAGAAAGCACTCCTTTTTTATATCTTATAATTTTTTATAGTTAAAGAAAAGGGCTTTAAACCCTTTTCTAAATATTTTCGTTTCTAATAGTTTCAATAATATTCTGTTTATTTATTTTTCTTAATGAATATTTCATCAGTAAGGTAATTAAAAGGTAAACAGCCATAATACTAATTATAATCGGAATTATTGGTAATTTATAACCTGAGAAATCACTGCTGGCTAGATAATGATAGATTAAAACGGATAAACCAGTACCTAAGATAATGCCTACTATTAGAGATTTAACAGTCATAAAGATACTTTCTAAACGAATCATTTTGGAGAATTCTTTGGTAGTCATACCTATACTTTTTAAAGTAGCAAATTCACTTCTTCTAAGTTGCATATTAGTTGTAATGGTATTAAAGATATTAGTTATCCCAATAAGGGAAATAACAATAATAAAGCCGTATAAGAAGATACCTACTAAAATATAGAAGTTACGCATCATCTCTACTCGTTCTTCAGTGTTATAAAGTTCATAATCTTCATTATTTACAATTTCTTCTATCTCATCTTGAAGTTTAGAAGCCGCTGTTGAATAATATAGGGCCACTATATAGGCACTTTTAGTTGGTAAAGTTTTATATAAATCTTCACTTACAACTAATATAGGTTGATTGTAATTTTCTAGCCCAAAAGGATATTTATCGCTTAAGGCGCCGACTACTATTGAAGTAGGATTATCGGAAATGTTTCCTTTAATCGTATCCCCTACTTGAAAATCAAACTCCCTAAGAATTCTACTTTTTTCTTTATTTGTTTCGTTTTCATATTTAATCATCGGATATTTATCTATTAAAACGCCTTTATCTTTAAGGGTTTCATAGTCTAAGTTTAAAGTCTGAAGATATTTTTTATAAGCCTCATCATTAAGAGAAAAAATAGTTAAATAAGCATCAATATCATCACTTAATTCGAGGTTATGCCACTCTAGATAATCCTTACTATAATGGGTATTAGAAACACCAAAAATGCTTGTCTTTCTAACAACAACATCTTTAATATTATCTAGTTTAGTAGTTTCTAAAAGTTTTTGATAAGTAGTATCATTACTATTTTTAACCGATAGATAAATATTATAGTCCGAAGAACCTAATTCTTCTTTAATACTTCGGAAAGCAAGAGACATAAAGGATGCTAAAGCAATGAAAGTACAAACCGAAATAGCAATGGAAATAACAGTAGTTCGGTATTTTTTCTTATTGCGTTGTTGATTTTTATAAGATATTTCGCCACCAACTCCAAAGATTTTACTAATTAACTTGGGAGTTTTTAATTTTCGAGCCTTAATTTTAAGGTCAGCACTGTTTTTAATTGAGTCAATAGGTGAGATTTTACTAGCTCGTTTAGCACTTTTAAAGGCCGAAAAGTAAATAGTTATGATTCCTAGACCAATCGTAAATAATAAAACTAAGGGTGAATAAGAAAATGTTAATTTAAGACCACCAGACATCATCTTATTTAAGAAGAAATTACTAATTATCACTAGAATATAAGCCGCTAAAAGGCCAAATAACAAACCTAAAGGAATACCAATAAGTCCCAAAATAGAGGCTTCATAAAAGACATTTTGACGAATTTGTTTTTTAGTTGCCCCAACACTTCTTAACATTCCATATTGTTTGGTTTTCTCGGTAATAGAAATATCAAAACTATTTTTGATACAAAATACCGAAGTAAAAACAATAATTAGACAAACTATTAAGACAACCGTACCTAAACTCCTGGTAGTACTTTCATCTAACGGATTAGTTTCTAAAGTTATGAGATAGTTATTATTATTAAACTGGTATTTACTATTTTTCATTTGGGTCTCAAGCCTATCATATTCAGAAGCACTAAGATAATCAGACATTAAGAATTTTTTTAAAAGATCCGGTTCTACTCCTAAGATATTAGCTGTCACTTTAACATGATTTTTTAAACCGGTTTTATTATACTTGGCATAAACATCTACTTTATCGGGAATATCTTTAGAATCTAAATAAGTAATAAAGGTATAACCCGGAGCTTTATAAGGCTCAATAGTGCGGTTAGGTCGCTCGGCAATACCAACAATTTTGTAGGTTTTACTACTAGTATCTATAAGATGTTCGTTACTATCGGAATCATACGATTCATCTTGACCTAGAAGATAACCATTACTTACTCTTTTGCCAACCTCTAAAGTAATATAATCGCCGACTTTTAGATTTATCCGTCCATTCGTTTTTAAGTGGGTAGGAATTATTATTTCCGAAGCATTTTCTGGTAACCTCCCCTCAACTAAGTGGACAGAAAGATTATCTAGAGATTCTTTACTAAAGGCTTTTATATAAGCATAAGGTTTATATTCATTTTTAGAATCATTTAACTTAGCATAACCAATATTACTAGTTAGATAAGTAGCCGCAATCCCAAGGTTATTTTGGATATTTTGAATATCTTCTTTAGAAACATCTTGATATTCATAATGAAAGTTACCAAACTCATATATTTCATAATTAATTAAAGAATTTATGGCACTAGAATACATAGTAGCCACTGCACTTACTAGAGCCACTGATAAAATAATACCGATAATAGTTACAATGGTGCGTTTCTTATTAAATTTTAAATTTTTAATAGTTAATTTATTTAGTAAGTCCATATTAAGCCTCACTTACAATTTTACCATCTTCAATTTTGATAATTCGATCGGCCATCTTTGCAATTTCTAAGTTATGGGTAATCATAATAATGGTTTGTTTTAATTCTTTGTTAGATTTCTTTAACAATGCTACAATTTCATAACTAGATTTAGAATCTAAGTTACCCGTTGGTTCATCGGCTAAAACAATAGTTGGTCTAGTTATAAGGGCTCTACCGATACTGGTTCTTTGTTGTTGACCACCACTTAATTCGTTAGGAAGATGATATCTTCTTTTTTCTAAGCCTAAATGGTTTAACATATTTTCTAGTTCTTCATTACTAACCTTACGATTATCAAGTGCTAAAGGCAAAGTAATATTTTCCTCCACATTTAATATTGGTATTAAGTTATAAAACTGATAAATTAAACCAATTTGACGACGTCTAAAAATGGCTAGTTTATCATCATCTAAGGCAAATATATCTTTACCATCAATATAAACTTTACCCTTCGTTGGTCTGTCTACTCCCCCAATTAAATGTAAAAGTGTTGATTTTCCCGAACCAGAGGCTCCTACAATAGCCACAAATTCGCCTTTTTTCACGCTAAATGAAACATTATCTAAGGCTACAACTTGGGTTTCTTTTTTACCATATATTTTGGTTAAATTTTCTACTCTTAAAATTTCCATAGTAATCTCCTTTTCTTAAAGACATTATATGATATTTAAAGTTACAACTAAGTTACATTTTTAAAATTTTTTTATTTAAACAGACTTAGGACCTTGCCAATTAATAAATTTACTCTTTAAAGCCTTTAATTCATCTGAGACAATCGTTATTTGACCATCTTTTTCTTTCTTATCAATAATAGCAATTTGGTTACAACCACCAAGTTTTAAGCTATCTAATTCATCGATTTTAAACATATTACCACAGTTTTGACATTGGATAGAATCACCTACTTTAACAAACTTAATCATCAGTTTAATCTACTCACCAATTCCATTACTTCATCAACGACACTAGTATCGCCTTCTTTTATCTTCGTAACAACACAAGTCGATAAATGATTTCTTAAGATATCATTACTAATACTTCTTATAAAATAACCTCCATAAAGTCGCTATATACCACCTGTGGTGGTCCCTGTCTAGTAAAACTTATAAAAAAAACTATTCTCCAAAGAAAACAGTTTAAAACATAATTAAATAATCAATAAATTCTAAGATGGGACTAGCAAAAATAAAGATGATAAAATTCGAAATGATTAAGAAAGGTCCAAAAGGAACTTCCCTATCTTTATATTTAACTAAATAATAAAAGGCAATCGGTAAAGTAAGTAAACTTGCTAAAACTAGATTGACAAAAGCTAATTTATATCCTAGGGATAATCCAATAAAGAAGGATAACTTAATGTCACCGCCGCCTAAAGACTCTCTTTTAAAAGCTTTATCTCCTAAGATTTTAACTAATAACATAAAGAAGAACAATAATAATCCACTTAGAATGGCAATTAAAGTGTCAACAAAACCACTAGTGATTAAGGTAATAATGATAATAAGGATACTACCAATTACTAAAGGTTCATCTAAAATAATAAGATAATTAAAATCAGTAATACAAGTAATTACTAAGACACTAGAAATCACTAGACTAATAAAGAAGTCAGGAGATAAGCCGAAGTAAAGATAACTAAATAAGTAGAAAAGACCTGTAATTATCTCAATTAAAGGATACCACCAGGATAATTTGGTGTGACATTGTCTACACCTACCCCCTTGAATCAAAAAAGAAATAATAGGTATTAGTTCATACCATTTAAGTAAGTGCTGACATGATTCACAGTGGCTACCAGGCTTAATAATGGATTCATTATTACTTAAACGATGGGCAACCACATTAAAGAAGGAACCCATTATGGTTCCAATAATAAAGATATAGATAGCAATAATTACATTCATTACATTGTCCCTCCTGAAACATTATTATACATATCAAACATTGGTACTAAAATGGAAATAATTATGCCTCCAACTATCACTGCTAAGAAAACAATAGTAAGAGGTTCAATAAAGCTCTTAATGTTATTAACCATTGAGGCATGTTGTTCTTGATAGTAGTGACTAACCCGATCCATCATTTCAGCTAATTCACCAGTCGATTCTCCTGTTACTATCATATTATAAGCAACATCAGGAACTGCCCAATGGTCCTTAAAGGCTTTGGAAATCTTATCTCCTGTTACGATGTTGTTAATCGTATTATACATTATTTCCTTATAAATCTCATTATTAGTTATTTTGCTTAAAATTTCAACACTCTGTGTAATATAAACATTATTTTTTAATAAGGAAGCAAAAGTTTTAGTAAATATGGCTATTTCATTATAAATGATAATATTTTTAATTACCGGAATATGCATCAAAATCTGCTGAACCGTTTTTCTAAATGCTTTAACCTTCTTATAAGCCATAACAAAGAGAATAATCGCTATTATAATAAGAATTAAAAGAATCCAAGCTTTAGTCTTTAAGAATTGGCTAGCAGCAAGAACTAAAGCGGTCATCCCCTTAATTTCAACTCCATTAGATGAATAAATATCCTCAAATTGAGGTACTACATAAAGAATAATAAAGCAAACTACCACAATTGCAAAAATAATAACGATAGAAGGATAAGTCATTGCACTAATCATTTGTTTCTTTGTCGTTTCCATCTCCGTATAATAATTAGACATATCATCTAAAGTAGCCTCTAAATCTCCAGTAGCCTCGGCTGCTTTTAACATGTTGATAAGTAATGGTGGAAATTTTGAACCTTGTTTTTCTAAAGCATTGGAAAATGAATTTCCCATTGTTAACTCGTAAGCGATGGCTTGCATCGTAATTTTTTTATCTTTTTGTTTAGCATATTGATTAATTAAAATTTTAATGGCATCATTTAAGGTAATACCTGCTTTAATATAAGTTGATAACTGTGTTAACCAGAAAATCAGGTCTTTAGTTGACCATTTTGAGCCAACCATTGAAGAATCACCATAAATGAAATCAATCCATTTATTATTTTCAATTTGATAAACTTCAACTCCTTCATTTAGAAGAAATGAGTTAACATCCATTTTAGTTAAAGCTGTAAAGTTGCCATACTCAATTTTACCATCTAAATTTTTAATTTTGTAACGATAAACTTTAGCTTTATCAGGAATGTTAGCATCTGGTTGTTGAAGTTCCAACTGTAATTTTCTTCTTTCTTCTTCTAAACGCAACACTTCTTTTTGCGTTATACCTAAGAAATCTTTAATTTTTTTGACAATAACTTCTAAATCATCACTTTTTTTCTCTTTTTTCTTATTCATAAACTTAGCTTGTTGATAAGCCTCATCAACCGTCTTTGATGAAGCATTAAATAAAGTTGATAAGGGATAAGAAATGCCACGATATGCTAGATAAAAAATATTTAAGATACTTAAGAAAAATTCCTGCAAAAAACTAGATTCACTTTTAGTCTTTGATTTCTTTGTTTTATTATCTGTAACCGGATTAGCCTTCTTAGAATTAACATCATTAGAAGGTACACCTTTATCTAAGGGTTTTCCTTCATCTTGATTATTACTTTGATTTTCATTATTACCTTGAGTTTGATTATCTAAAGAAGAAGCAACCGTCCCTACATCTTGATTATTTAAAGTATCGTTATTAGTTTGTTTTTCTATAACATTATTTGAAGCATTAATTTGATTAAAACTAGAAGTTTCTTTTGAAGTCAGATTAGAATTATTTACTTCAGAATTATTGTCGGGATTAAAAGTATTATTAAGAGTTTCTTGATCCATATCATTACCACCTATTGTAATCATTATAGCAAATTTAAGACAATAATAAAACTATTTTTCATATACTATTTTAGAGGGTGGTTTTATGTATCCAAGTAATTTTAATAGTTTGTCATTAGGAAAAATTATTGGTGGTTTATCCAAAACTTTAAATATTGTCAATCAAGCTTTACCTTTATATAAACAAATTAAACCTATCATTAGGAATGCCAGTGGAATTTTAAGTGTTTTTAAGGAATTTAATAAACCAGATACGCCAAGTTCCCCAACAAATTTCAAAGAAAAAAGTACTCAAGCAAGTACGGTTGATGCTAAAATCATTGAAACTAGCAGTTTAAATACGCCCACTTTTTTCCAATAGATTTTCTAAATCTTTTTGTTCTCTTTCAAGAATCTTAATGGTCTTTGAATTGGGATTTTCTTTTTGGATATTATTAAGAATAGTTTTATTCTTCTTTAGAAGATATTCGTAGTAAGGATTTTTATCTTTTTTTAAGATACCATATTTTATTATTTCTTCATCAAGGATGTTATCACTATTTTTCACAAATAAACAAACAATATACCAGAAGCCTTTATCAAAAACAGTCTTTTCATCTATGAGATTATATCCTAAAGAAATTACTCTTCTTCTTAAGATTTCTAAATCATTATTTGATTGTAGAATCAACTTTTTTATTGGTTTAATTTTCTCTTGATTACTTAGAATATGAAGGATTGTACTAGTTCCCATACCACTGATGACTAAAGTATTAAGATTTTCCGTATCAAGTTCCTTGAGGCCATCAGTTACAATTAAAGGAATATTTAATTTAGCTTTAGCTACATTCTTACGAGCAGATTGTAAGGCTGTTTCTTTAATATCTGTTAGAATGATACTATCTACTAGTTTATTTTGGGTTACATAGATACCCAAGTAGCCGTGGTCAGCACCGATATCGGCCACTTTGTCAGTAGGATTTAAAAAAGAAGCAATAGCTTTTAAACGAAGGCTTAGCATTAGTCAGTTAAGAAATCCTTTAATTTTTTAGCACGAGATGGATGTCTTAATTTTCTTAAAGCCTTAGCTTCAATTTGTCTAATGCGTTCACGAGTAACATTAAACTTCTTGCCAACTTCTTCTAAAGTATGACTAGTACCATCAACTAAACCGAAACGAAGTTCAAGTACTTCTTGTTCTCTTTCTTGGAGAGTTAATAAGACACTCTTAATTTCCTCTTTTAAAATCTCATTAGTAGCATATTCTTCTGGTGACATTGATAATTCATCTTTGATGAAATCGCCTAAATGAGAATCATCTTCTTCCCCGATTGGAGTTTCTAAAGAAACAGGATCTTGGCTAATTTTAATAACTTCGCGAACCTTTTCCACCGAAATCCCCATCTTTTTAGCAATTTCTTCTTCAGTTGGTTCCCTATTAAGTTCTAGAGTCATTTGACGTTGAATACGAGCCATCTTATTAATAGTCTCAACCATATGAACAGGAACGCGAATTGTACGAGCTTGATCAGCTAAAGCACGAGTGATGGCTTGTCTAATCCACCAAGTAGCATAAGTTGAGAATTTAAAGCCTTTATCATAATCGAACTTTTCAACGGCTTTCATTAGACCAATATTTCCTTCTTGAATTAAATCTAAGAAGAGTAAGCCACGTCCAACGTATCTTTTAGCAATAGAAACCACTAAACGTAAGTTAGATTCCGCTAAAATTCTTTTAGCATCTTCATCACCAGCAGCCGCCGCTACCGAATACTTCATTTCTTCTTCCATAGTAAGTAAAGGAATCTTACCAATTTCTTTTAGATACATGCGAACTGGATCATTAATGTTAACATCTTTAGTTAACTCTTCATCAGTTAAAACTAGTTCTTCAGTCTCTGGTTTATTCGATGAAGAAGAGTCATCATCACTTACAATATCAATATGATTATCAATTAAGGCGTTATATAATTCATCTAGAGCATCAGCATCCAAATCTAAGCCTTTTAAATGTTCAGCTAGAGTTTCATAAGTAATAAATCCTTGCTTTTTACCTAGAGCAATTAACTCTTTTTCACGGTCTTTTAGTGGTTTTATCTCAGAAACAGCAGCCTTTTTAGTTTCAGATTTTGTCTCAACTTTTGCTTCTTTCTTAGCAGTTGTTTTTGTCGTAGTCTTTTTTGGAGCTGCTTTAACATCTTTTAAAGCTATATTTTGCTCACTTAATTCTTTATATAGGACTTTAACATCTTTGGGAGTTAGTCCATTTTCACGAACAATAACCGCTACATCTTCATAACTAACATATCCTTGTTCTTTATTAATTTTAATTAATTTTTCTAATACCTTTTGTAATTCTTTATTCATAATTACATCACACTTCCTTTTTTAATTTTTATAATCTGATTAGCGAGTGCTAATTTTTTTTGTAAATCCATTTCATCGCTAAGAGCTTTGGTTAACCTTGCAATATCTTCCCTATCCTTCTCTCTTTGATAGCTTTTTACTGTCAACAGAAAATTATCTTCATTTAAATCTTTATCATCGGCTATTATCTTTTCGACTTCATTACTTAATTCTTCATTATAAGAAATATAGGTAATAAAATCGGCAACTGTTATATTATAATTCTTCTCAGTGAAAAAAACAATTTCGTTTGCAATACTTCGGTAAATTTTATTAGGAAAAAAGCCAATTTTTTCTTGATATTCTTCGACATAGTGTCGATCATTTAACATATAATAGAGTAATTCCCTAGTAATTTTATCCAAAAGCGTTATTTGTGGCTCTTTCTCTTCTTTCCTATTTTCTTTTGTTTTAAAGACTTCGGCTGCAATATTCTTTAAAGATTCCATTTCATTTAAACGCTCTTTTAAAACCTCTTTATCCACCTGAGAAATATTGCTTAGTTTAGTTAGACATAAATCTTGATAGATAGGATCATTATTTTCTTTAATATCTTCTAAGATTTGATTAATAAAATCCGTAAACTCTTTTGTATTATTGGTATCTATCTTAGTACCTAGAGTCTTTAATTTAAAATCGAAGAATTCAATCGCACCAGCAAGCATCTTCTTATAGCCATCAATTCCGTAGGTAAAAACATATTCATCGGGATCTTTTTTTAAACTGATTCTTACAACTTCAACCGCTACACCACTTTTTCTTAATAAATCCCCATTTTTTAAAGTAGCCGTTTCCCCCGCTTCATCCCCATCTAAAGCCAGAATAACGATTGGGCGTAATCGCTTTATTAAATCAATTTGTTCTTTAGTCAAGGCCGTTCCCATAAGAGCAATAACATTTTTTACCCCATTAATATAAAGTCTTATAGCATCCATCTGTCCTTCGACGATAATTAACTTACCGCTTCTTTTGGCCTCTTCTTTAGCTAGATGATAATTGTAAAGGAAGTTACCTTTCTTATAAAGATAAGTTTCTTTCGTATTAATATATTTAGCTAAATTTTCTCCTCTATAGATACGAGCTGAATAGCCAATAATATGACCATAATCATCGCAAAGAGGAAAAGTAATTCTTCCACGGAAAGTATCATAGACTTTATCTTCACCCCTATTAATAAGTCCCAAAGCCTCTAAATTATCAAGAGTATAGCCTTTTGGTACTAAAATGCTTGCTAAGACATTATTATCTAGAGCCAACCCAATCCGAAAGTTTTTAATATCTTCGTCTTTTAAACCACGCTTATAAAGATAGTCCTTGGCACTTAAACCACTTTTCGTATTCAAGTTATTCTCATAATACTTGTTAACCAATTCCATAAGATCATATTCTTTTTGATATTTAAGAACGACCTCTTTTTTGATACTGCCAGTTAAGTTATACCCAATTTTATCAGCAACTATTCTAACGGCTTCAATGAAAGAAACGTTTTCGTAGTTTTCGACAAATGTGAATACATTACCAGCGGCTCCACAAGAAAAACATTTATAAATCTGTTTGGATGTCGAGATGCTCATACTAGGTGAGTGATCATCGTGAAATGGACAAACACATTTATAATCTTTACCTTTTAAAGTCACGGGTATATAACTGGAGATGACATCAACGATGTTACAATTATTTCTAATTGCATTAATTTCTTCATTACTTACCATTGCCATAAAATTTATCCCTCTATATATAATATATTAGGGATACCCCCCTAATTTAATTCAAAAATTGCAAAAAAAATGCAAAAAATTGCAATTTTTTTGCATTTTGAAGCGAAATCACGCACTTTTTTACTATTTTTAAACTTTCCAAGTCATTTTTTCTTTGCCAAAAAGACTTGCTTTATTATTCAATTTAGTTTATATATATCTATAAGAACATAATCATCTAGGAATATTTTCATTATTTATATAGGGTTCTTTTTTTACTATACCCTTCTTAAAATAAGTATCATTTGGTTTAAAAGTAGTATGGAGAAGAGTTTTAGCAATTTGACTACCAGGGTATTTTAAATAGTTACTATATAATCTTAAAATATCCGGATTGCGATAACTTAGGCGAATATTTTTTTCTTTATCAATATTATAAAGACTAGTAGCTCTCTTCTCTCGAGCCTCTTTTTGTTTAGGAAGGATTAATTTGGGTTGACCACCACCGCCAATGCAACCATTCGGACAATTCATAACTTCAATCATAATATATTTATCTAAATTAGGAAGTAACTTTTCTAGATTAGGAAGTCCATAGACAGATGCTACTTGATAAGTTTTATCGGCGATACGAATGGTAGCTTCTCTTAGACCATCAAAGCCTCTTATACTTTTAAATTCTAAGAAGTTAGCATCAGCATCAGTCCCAGTTAGATAGTAATAAAAAGTTCTCATAGTAGCTTCTAAAACGCCACCACTAGTGCCAAAGATATTCCCGGCTCCAGAACCATCTGCTAAAACCTTATCAAAGTCAGTCTCTTCTTGTGTTTTTAAATCAATATTTAGTTTCTTTAACATTAAGGACATTTCATGGGTCGTTAGACAATAATCCATCCCAGGAAGTTCGGGTCTTTTGATTTCCATTTTTTTAGCTGTACAAGGAGCTAACATAACGTTAATAATTTTTTTTGAGTCTTTTTTAATCTTAGAAAAGAAATACTCATTGATGATACTAGCTTGCATCATAATAGGACTTTTGGTACTTGAAAGATTATTTAATAATTCTGGATGATAGATTTCGGCATACTTAACCCACGAAGGACAACAAGAAGTAAGAATAGGCAGCTTTTCTTGATGATTTAAGCGGTTTACTAACTCCATAGCTTCTTCCATAACTGTTAAATCAGC
>ENA-ORLU01000683-ORLU01000683.1-human-gut-metagenome-genome-assembly--contig:-NODE-683-length-30588-cov-5.651994_pt1 | contig 30588 bp, 23 predicted proteins | sample MGYA00243009_ERZ508833 | MGnify/ENA primary metagenome ERZ508833 (study PRJEB26277, sample SAMN04329763) | human gut metagenome | biome: human-associated habitat | host: Homo sapiens | place: USA...
GCGCTTCGGCTGGAAGAAAGCAAAACTGCTGGAAGCCATAGAATCTCAGGCGTGGCTGCATTCTTCTCTCGACGAGCAGGCAATTTCCTGCTATACTGAGGAAAAAGAAATATCTCAGGAGAGCGAGTGCGATGACGAAAATACTTTTTGTGTGCCTGGGCAATATCTGCCGCAGCCCGATGGCTGAGTTCGTGATGAAGGACTTAGTAGAATAAGCGGGGCTGGCGGCCCAATTTCATGTAGAGTCCGCTGCAACCAGCCGCGAGGAGATCGGTAACCCCATCTATCCTCCGGCGCGGCGCAAGCTGGCCGAACACGGGATCACCTGCGGCGGTCACGCGGCGCGGCAGCTTACGAAGCGGGACTACGACGAATACGATCTGCTGATCGGCATGGACAGCGCGAACCTGCGGAATATGCACCGTATCTGCGGCGGTGACCCGGATGGCAAGATACATCTGTTACTGGATTACACTGACCATCCCAGCGATGTAGCCGACCCGTGGTACACCGAGGACTTCGAGGCAACGTGGCAGGATGTGCTGGAGGGTTGCCAGGGGTTGCTGAAAGAATTGTTGCAGTGAGGTGAATGGAATGCCACAGAATGATAAGATCCAGCTATTCGAGGACAAACGTATCCGCACGGCGTGGGACGAGGAAAAAGAGGAATGGTATTTTTCCATTGTCGATGTGGTGGCTGTTCTAACCGACCAGCCAGACCAACGCGGTGCAAGTAACTATTGGGCAAAGCTCAAACAGCGTCTAAAAGAAGAAGGCGCAGATGAACTGCTGACAAATTGTCAGCAGTTGAAAATGACGGCAACAGATGGAAAAAAGCGTAAAACTGATGTTGCCAACACTGAACAACTCCTGCGCATTATACAGTCCATCCCGTCCCCGAAAGCTGAACCGTTCAAGGCATGGCTGGCAATGGTGGGCAAGGAACGCATCGAGGAAACCATCGACCCGGAACAGGCCATCGACCGCGCACTTGATACCTATTTGAAAAAAGGCTACTCCGAAGAATGGATTCACCAGCGGCTTTTGGCAATCCGCATCCGCAACGAACTGACGGATGAATGGAAGAAGCGCGGAGTACAAAAGGGCAAGGAGTATGCTATCCTGACCGATGAAATCTCCCGCGCATGGTCTGGCATGACCACAGGGCAGTACAAGCGGCTGAAAGGTCTGACGAAAGAAAATCTCCGGGACAATATGACTGATTTGGAACTTGTGCTGACCATGCTGGCGGAAGCCTCCACCACGGATATTTCCAAAACTGCAAAGCCACAGACCTTTGAAGAAAACAAGCAGGTTGCCAAACGCGGCGGCAAGGTGGCCGGCATTGCGCGGCAGGCTCTTGAAGCGGAAACCGGCAAGCCCGTTATTACAGAAAAAAATGCGTTTGACTTCCAGCAGCTTGTGACCGACGTTGTAGAAGATGCCGCCGAACTGCCGGAAAATCCCACCGAGAAAAAAGATAAAGACTGATACATGAAAAATAGCCGGACACAGCAGCCACAAGGCCACCGTGTCCGGCTATTTCTGTGTTGACAATGGCACATTAACCTTCGACAGTTATAAGCCTTTGCATATGGCAGAAGCTTCTGCGCCGCTGTGCGGAAAAATCATCTGTGCTGACATTGGCATCCGGGATGAATGGCACCCGGAGTTTTGACGAAGGCTTGCCGCTGCGGAAAAATACGGGGAAACAAAAATGCCCCCGGAGGGCTTGTTGCGGCTCTCCGGGGGCATCTTATGTGCGTTGTGCCTTGGCGCACACGACCGGCGTTTTACTCGATTGCAATCAGATTCGGGTTCTCAGGCAAAGCCTTCGTCTGCTGAGGAGCAGGCAGCTCGACGTGCAGGACGCCATCCTCGAACTTTGCGTGGATGTCTTCCTTCTTCACATCGCCCACGTAGAAACTGCGCGCGCAGGTGCCGGAGAAGGATTCGCGCCGCAGATAGCGGCCCTTCTTATCCTTTTCGTCGTTGCTGTGGCTGCGCACTGCCTGAATGGTCAGGTAGCCGTCGTTCAGATCCATCTGAACGTCTTCCTTCTTGCAGCCCGGCAGGTCAACCGCTACTTCGTAGCCGTTGTCCGTCTGTTTGACATCGGTCTTCATCATGTTTGCACCGCGCTTACCAAAGGTATCACGAGCCTCACGGTTCATCATACGTTCCAGTGCAGCGTCATTCCAGAACGGATCGAAGAAATCATCGAACAGGTTTTCATGGAAAACAGTCGGCATAAGCATAAATCATTCCTCCAATCCCGGCGTTCGGGTCGGGGCAAAAAATCTGAAGCGTCCACTCGGAAAGGCTTTCCGGGGAGCCTTGCGGCTCTCCTTTTGCCCTTCCTCCTGAGCACGCCACTGTTATAGCACCACATTTTAGCACTGTCAATAGTAGAGTGCTAATATTCACGAAAAAATAATACTTTTGCAACAATATCTTGTATCTGTCTTTCCCCCATTACCACAATGAGACAAAAATCAACACCGGGAGATGGAATCGCACACCGTTTTCTTTCCGGCTTATCCCATTTTGGCGCAAAAAAGCTAGGATTCAGTTGTTTTCCTGCTGCTTTGTATGATTTTTGCCATCGTTTTGCAGCCGCTTTTCCAGTGCGGACTGCTTGGCAAGAATGGCGTTTACTTTATCGTACAGGTCCTCGATCATGATCTCGGTCTTCAGGTTGACTTTATAGTCATTTTCCGCTCTGCGGCGGTCTTTTTCCTCCTGACGGTTCTGGCTCATCATGATCAACGGTGCCTGAATCGCCGCCACACAGGACAGTACCAGATTCAGCAGAATAAACGGATACGGGTCAAATGCTTTGGCAGCCAGCACCGTGTTGACCACCATCCAAAGGATCAGAACACCGGTAAAGGAAAAGATAAACGCCCAGCTTCCGGCAAATTTTGCAATGGAATCTGCTGCACGCTGCCCCAGCGTATACTTTTCTTTTTCGCTTTCAGGACTGACGGAGATCTTACTGTCTGCCAGCAGATTCAGCACTTCCTCATCGGTCATGTCGTGCCGGATGTCCTTGAGCACTTCTTTTAATAGTTTTCTGTTTTCCTTCATAACGGTCACTCCTCTCTCATGGATGTTCTTGGGTGGTAAACGGGAATTTATCAGTATCTCTTTTTGCATGTTTTGGGTATCGTTGCTTCATAACTCATATCAAGCAACATTTTGATTTTGTCATCTGATACGCTGCACATCCAGTGCAACAGTACGATGATACCATCACGGTGAGCCGCAGCTATACGCCGCGTGCATCAGATGTCATCACCCGCAACAGCGGCAGCATCTACGAGATCCGCATGGGCGATCTCTGGGAAAAGTATTTCTCCGATATGACCTTCGGGATGTTCAAGGTCAAATTCTTCAATGGGGAGCTGTTCGCACAGGACGGAACCAACCGTATCTCCGTCCGTGTCAAGACTACTATCCGCTATGCACAGGATTTTGAGACGACCCGTGCAAAGCTGCGTCAGTACATGGAGGCCGTCGCTCGTGTGTTTGACGGCTACCGCAAGGCCAGCCACATGTTCACGGTGGAAGAATTCTGCCGCGATGCACAGGAGGCACTGGGAGGCGAAGTTCTGGGCCGTGACTTTGCTAAAGCATTGCTGGAGCTGTTTGTGATGGACGTGAAAATCGACCCTACGAAACGGGATAGCGACCGGATGAAGTTCATTCAGGCACGTCAGCAGGGCAGCAATAAGATTGGCATGAGCTACCGTGTAATGAACGGCAACTATTTCTCCTGCGCCAACTGGATGGATGAGCGCCTGGTCAACTGCGCCCCGAACCGGGAAGAAAATGAGTACCTCGGTTATCTGCCTGCGACCATCGGCGGCAAGCAGAACCCGGTAATGCGTCTGCTGGCCGTGCTGGAGATTTTCGGTCTGGCTAGTTACGAAGTGCGCGGCGGACAGAATCTGGAAATCTTCGTCCGTGTCAATGACCCGCAGAAGATCCGCAGCCTGTCGGAGGACCGCCGCTACAAGAACCAGCAATTGGCCGAGATCCACCGCCGTCATGCGGATGCAGAAGAAATGATGACTGCTTTCCTGACCAGCGATCTGACCACCAAACAGCGCTGGGACCTGATCGAGGACTACTTCCTTGGGCATGACGAGGTTGTGGCACAGGTGCTGGGACTGAACGAAGAAAATTGAAGGAGGTCGTTCAAATGAAATTCAATAAAGGTCTGTTTGATTTTATCGGCTACATGAGCTTTTTCAATCCCGTTGGTACGGGAGCTGCTGGGGACTCAAAGGCAAATCGGGAAGTACTGTTTGACGATGTTCAGGAATGTTCTTCCGCTGAGGAATTTGCAGAAAAACACGCAGATGAGTTTGATAGCGTGGAAGATGCAGAAGAGTTTTGAGAGGATAACTGAGAACTTCGCTGCTCCACGAACTTCGGAACATCTGAAACGATTTGCTGAGTTTTGCGAGATTTGTTTTGTGCAGAATGTCTATCAATTGAGGATAATTTAGCTACTTTATGAATTGACAAAGCTTCGTATAAACGATAAACTTAAATATAATTGTACATTATATAAGTGATGGTGTTTTATGAGCAGCAAAAAGAGACAGGATCAGTATACTGCCGGATTGGTATCAAAGCCCTTCTGGTTCTATGAGTATAAAGCCTATGTTAATGAACTTTTGAACGGTTCATCGGCAGACGAAATCAGGAGCAGTGCTTTTGAGAAGCACCTGTTTTCCGCAGCCAAGGAGTACCGTGTAAAGGAAATTCTTAATTGTGTTTCGCGTCGGGTGACACAGTTTGATCAGGATTGGCAGGAACTTTTCGGACAGCAATCTGTTATGGTGCAGAGAATGATGGTTCTGCTGTCTATTATGGCAGACGACAAACTTTTCTTCACCTTCATGTACAGAGTATACCGTGATAAGCTGATTGTTGGAGCTGAATCTTTGGAGTCGAGCGATGTGCTTGCGTTCTTTCGCTTGATGCAGAACGAGTCTGAGGAAATTGCTCAGTGGAAAGACACGACCATTCGCAAGCTGACACAGACCTACCGTAAATTGCTGAACGATGCAGGACTTCTTGCTGGCGACAAGATGGTGCCGCCTCTGCCCAGCTCTGCATTAAAGCAGTACCTGAAGGCACATGACATGAACGCCTATCTGATGGCAATCGCAGGAGCAGATGAATGAACACAGATCAAAAACTGAGCAAACTCGATGAATTTTTGCATGACATTTCCAGAGAGCCAAACGCAGGACTTGGCGGTGAAGCGGGGTACTATGTGTTCAGCTATGACCCAAAGGATGAGATGCGTGTCCGGCAGTGGACAAAGGATGAAATCAAACTTTTGCAGCAGGCACATCGCCCGGTCGTAGAATTTGATCTTTATAAAATCATGGCGGAACTGCTGATTGAAAAGCATCCCCTGCAAAAATACGAAGACCTAGAGATGCGGACCGGCAGCATGACACGCGTGGTGAATGCGGCGAACAGTGTTTTGCAGATCGGACGACCGATGGACCTTATGCTGGACTACATTGTGAAGCGCATCCCACAGGACAATGCTGTTATCCTGTTGACCGGTGTCGGAAAATGCTACCCACTTTTGCGTTCCCATAAAATTCTGAATGACTTGCATGACCGGCTTGCACAGGGAATCGTTCTGATGATGTTTCCGGGACGATACGAAGATGGCTACCTGTATTTGTTCGGCGATGTGAAGGATGGCAATAATTACCGTGCGAAGCCTATCTGATATGGATGTGTAGGAGGAACTGACATGAATATTGGTCAGATGTTTGCAAAATCGATCAACCGCGAAATCAAACCGGTGGTCAAGCCCGGTCAGGTTGATGATGCAACTGTTAAGTTGGAACTTCAGGAATATGTTGTGACACAGGAGCTTCAGAAACATTTTGCCGCATTCTTTTCCAATTACCACCGAGGCATTGGCGCAGATACTGATCGTATCGGTGTCTGGATTTCCGGCTTCTTTGGAAGTGGTAAATCTCACTTTCTAAAGATGCTGTCTTATCTAATCAGCGATAAAGAAGTTGCAGGCAAGCCTGCATTGGAATATTTTATCGAGGACGATAAGATTACGGACCCGAAGGTTCTGGCAGACATCCGCGCAGCAGAAAGTGTCAGCACGGACGTGATCCTGTTCGATATTGCCTCCAAGAGCCGCACCAGTAGTGCCGCTGCACGCGATGTGATCACCATGGTTTTTCTGCGGGCATTCAACGAGAAACTGGGTTATTCCTACCAGTATCCTCGCATGGCAGATCTGGAGCGGAAGTTGGATGCAGATGGAAAGCTGCAAAAGTTCCGTGACCGTGTAGAAGAACTGGAAGGCAGCAGCTGGGATGATGCTGTGGCTGGCATCGACCTTGCACAGGATTCGTTTGTGCAGGCACTGGTTGAGCAGGGTGTGATGAGTGAGGAATCTGCACGCAGCTGGTGTGACCGTGTGGGCGAAGAATACAGCATCAGCACGGAAGATTTTGCCAAGCTCGTCCGTAAATATATTGAAAGTAAGGGCAACGATCATCATGTGGTTTTCTGCGTGGATGAGGTTGGTCAGTACATCGGTGATGACTCCAATATGATGCTGGATCTTCAGACGCTGGAGCATGATCTGGCAGTTCAGTGCCATGGCAAAGCGTGGATTCTGGTCACCGCACAGGAAGCCATTGATAAAATTCAGGCTGTCAATAATGTAGACTTCTCCAAGATTCAGGGCCGCTTTGACACCCGGCTGTCCCTGTCGTCCAGCGATGTGGCAGAAGTTGTCAAGAAGCGTATCCTGAAAAAGAATGCAGAAGCGCAGGCCGAACTGAAAACGTTTTATCCCAGAAAGGCAGATGCCCTTGATACGTTGCTCAAGTTCTCTGGCGATATGCCTGAAATGAAACTGTACGAGAATGCGTCTGATTTCGCAGAGGTGTACCCCTTTGTTCCCTATCAGTTCAATCTGCTGGGCAAGGTGCTGGATGCTGTCCGTCTGTTTAGCAGTCCCGGCAAAAACAGCTCCTATGGCGAACGCTCCATGCTGAGTATGTATCTCAGCACCGCCAAGAGCCTTCAGAATCAGGAAGAAGGCATCCTCGTCCCGTTCAATGCATTCTATCAGGGCCTGTCCGCATTGGTGGACCACGAAACTGCCATTGCCATTACCAACGCACAGCGTAACAATTCGCTGAACCCCGACCATGCAGAAACCTGCTTTGAGGTTGAGGTACTCAAAGTCCTGTTCATGATCAAGAATGTGCGGGAGTTTGATAAGCCTACGGTGCAAAACATCGCTACCCTGATGGCATCACGGACGGATGAGGACCGTTATCAGCTGGAAAACCGGGTGGAAACGGCTCTGAAAAAGCTGGTTCAGGAGCAGTTGGTACAGAATCTAGGTGACAACTATGTCTTCCTGACCAATGAGGAGCAGGAGGTCAACAGAGAAATTGCACAGCGTCGCCCGGAAGATTCCGAAATGAACCGCGAGCTTGCAACGCTGATCTTTGATGAAAACTACCGTGCGGACAAGTACCGCTATCCGTATCTAAATGGCCGCTATTCCTTCGGTTTCAATCGGAAAATCGATGGCTATGACGCCCTTTCCCGCCCGGACAACAGCATTACGGTCAAAATCATCACCTCCCGTGGCGATGATGCGGATGAATCCCGCCTGAAGATGCTTTCCTCCGGCGAAAGCGGCGACCACACCATTTTTGTGCAGCTGCATGACGATACCCGCCTGAACACCGAGCTGCGTACCATGCTGCAAATTCAGAACTATCTGCGCAGCGGCACCGCAGGTCGTATCACCAAATATCGGGCGATTTGCGAAGCAAAGCAGGAGGAAGTGGAGGAACGCCGTCAGAATGTTAAGGTGTTTCTGAAGCAGGCACTGTCGGAAGCGGATATTTATGTGTACGGCTCCAAGCTGTCCGGCGGCTCCCGCGACTTTGAGACACGCTTGAATGATGCCCTGAAGCAGCAGGTGGAACGCCTGTTCAACCACCTGACGGACATTGACAAATCGGTTTCGGAGCAGGATATCGGCAAACTGTTTGCAGATGCCGGGCAGATGCGGCTTGGCGGTGACGGTACCGGCAACAGCCGCGCCTTGGACGATGTCCGTACCCGTATTGAGCGTAATTCTCTGTCGAGAACGGTGACAACCTCGCTGAAAACGCTGCTGGGCATCTTTACAAAGGAACCGTATGGTTTCCTGCCGGTGGATGTAGAGTGGCTGGTTGCACGCCTGTTTGCGGATGGCATCCTGACGCTGACCATGAACCATGAGCAACTCAGCCTTTCCAGCCGAAATGCGCAGGAGTTCCAGCGTTTGTTTACCAGAGTGGAGTCGCAGGAGCGTCTGCTGTGCGATATCCGCAAGCACGCATCGGATAAGCAGAAGCGTCTGGTCCGGGATATGATGCGTGACCTGTTCCAGAAGGGCGTTTCTTCGGACGATGACGAGGAACTGATGCGGGAACTGCAAAAGGAATGCCGCACCATGCTGGATAGCCTGCGGCAGCAGCAGGCGGTCTACCATTCGGAACCGTATCTGCCCGGCAAGAGTACCGTGGATGCGGGACTGGCACTGATGAATACGCTCATCGCACCTACGACCACCGATGCGTTCTATACCGCATTGGAAAACGCACAGGGCGATTACAGTGATTTCAAGGAAACCTATGAGTATCTGCGGGACTTCTTTGAGGGCGGTCAGGTAAAGACATTCTGCGAGGCGCACGATGCCGTAGAACTTTACAAGCGCAACCAGAGCCAGATCACCGATGAAGCAGTGAAAAATGCAGCCGATGCCATGTGCAAGATCATGGAGATGGCAGAACCCTATGAGAAGATCCGCAACCTGTCGGCGCTGCGCACGGATTTTCTGGAGAAGTACAACGCCCTGCTGGAGCAGAAAGCCGCGCCCGTCAGGGTCTATGTGGAGGGCTGCTACAACCGTATCTTCCAGCAGTTGAACACGGTCCGCTGCAAGGACCACTTCTGGTCTGCGGTTACGACTGAGCGGGACGGAGCACTGCACAAGGTAGACACCGCCAAGGATCTGAACGAGTTTGTGCTGCTGAGATTCAACGCTAATCAGGCGAAAATCGACTGGATCAACACGATCGACAAGTATGAAGCAGCGCACCAGCCCGTGGCACCGGCTCCGGTTGCTCGTCCGGCTGGCGGCTCTGCGCCTGCAAAGGTTGCCACTCCCGCTCCGGTGCGCCGCCGTGTGACGGTGAGCATTCAGGACGTGACCCCGGCCTCGTGGCAGATCAACAACTCTGCCGAGCTGGATGCCTATATTGAAAAGCTGCGCTATGCCTTGAAGCAGAAGCTGGACAATGGCGATACCCTGAACGTGGATATCTGGTAAACGAAAAGAGGAACACTATGGAAAAGGCACCCATCAAGAAGTTTGCGGTGGAAGCCCGTAAGAAGTTGAAAGCAGATGTGACGTTCCAGCTGGAGCGGTACGGTATCACCGAAAAAGGCATCGTGGAGCCGCAGACCAGCACGGACAAGGAGCTGGTGTTTGACCTTGGCAACGGCAATGTCCAGACCATTCGTGGCGTGCGGGCTGTGAACCAGTATAAGAACCTTGCTGCCCATGTGCGCGGCTTCTATACCGCCGACGAGCCGAAAAAGGAGCTGGAACAGTTCATCGAGGAGATCGCCTATACATGGTTCAACCGGCTGATCGCCATCCGCTTTATGGAGGTCAACCGCTATCTCCCGGTGCGGGTGCTTTCCAGCGAGATCACCGGGCAGAAACTGCCTGATCTGGTCAAGGCACCTTTCTCCGGCGATCTGGAGTTTACCGAGGACGAAAAAAAGCGCATCTTCGAGTTGCAGGATGCCAACAAGGAAGATGACCTGTTCCGTTTCCTGTTTTTTAAGCAGTGCAACGACCTGAGCCGCATCCTGCCCCGGCTGTTTGAAGATCTGGACGGCAGCAACAGCTTCTCCGAGCTGCTGATCGTGCTTAGCTTCAACGACCCCAACGGCGTGGTCTACCGTCTGGTCAACGAAGTGGACGAGCGCTGGTTTGACATCCACGCCACCGACGAGGACGGCAAGCCGCTGGGTCAGGTGCAGATCATTGGCTGGATGTACCAGTATTATAACGCTGACCTCAAGGATCAGGTATTCAAAGACCTGAAAAAGAACATCAAGATCAGCAAGCAGAACATCCCGGCGGCGACCCAGCTGTTTACCCCGGACTGGATCGTGCGCTATATGGTGGAAAACAGCCTTGGACGCCTGTGGGTCGAGGGCCACCCCGGCTTCGATAAGTCCGAGTGGAAGTATTATCTGGACGAAGCCCCGCAGGAGCCGCAGGTGGAGCAGCAGCTGAAGGACATCCGCGCCCAGTACGCCAAAATGGAGCCGGAACAGCTCAAGGTCATCGACCCCTGCATGGGCAGCGGCCATATTCTGTGCTACCTGTTTGATGTGCTGATGCAGATCTATCTGGACAACGGCTACTCCAAGCGGGAGGCCGTGCGCTCCATTCTGGAAAACAACCTCTTTGGTCTGGACATCGACAAGCGTGCAGCGCAGTTTGCCTATTTCTCTGTGATGATGAAGGCACGGGAGTATGACAGCAATTTCTTCAGCCGCAGTCATATCCCCCAGCCCAGAGTGTATGATATTCAGGAATCCAACTGGATGGGCGGTGCCTATAAGCACGAGATGGGCAGCTTCCTCAACTCGCAGGAGCACCGGGATACTCTCAACTATCTGTTGGATGCCTTTGTGGATGCCAAGGAGTACGGCTCCATTCTCCAGATCAAGCCGCTGGATTACGAGGGCCTGAAAGAGGCATGGGAGACCAGTGCCGCCGCCACAGCCAGCAATGTCAACATGGCGATGTGGTACGATGCCGTTAAGGACTCCGTGGAGCAGCTCATCGAGCAGGCTATTCTGCTGTCCCAGAAATATGACGCAGTTGTGACCAATCCGCCGTATATGGGAAATATGCCAGTTAAAATGACTGCGTATGTTCAAAAATATTATTCTGAAGAAAAGTACGATTTGTATGCGGTATTTATGAAGAAATGCCAGTGTATGTCGAATGTACATGGGCTTTTTTCGATGATTACGCAACAAGCATGGATGTTTTTGTCGAGTTTTGAACAGCTTAGAATTAACTTGAATTCTTGCTCGGTAATTAATATGTTACAACTTGGGGCACGTGCTTTTAGTGAGATAGGAGGAGAAGTTGTACAAACTGTAACATTTGTTGTTTCACCACAAAATATCAATAATTATAACGCGAGTTATTTTGATTTAACAAAAGGAACTTCAGAACAAGAAAAAGAAAGCCTTTTTCACAAATGCAATCCTGTGATAGCTCAGCAAAGGTACTTTGAAAAAATACCAGGGAACGTATTTGCATATAAAATGCCACTACAAGCATTGAGACTTTTTGAGGGAAAAATGCTTTCAGATTACGCAATTATAAAGTCAGGTATTGTCACAGGAAACAACGACTATTTTTTGAAGTTATGGTATGAAATAAATTATTCTTCTATAAATTTTGATAAAGTGATTTTTAAGGGAAACGAGGACATTCAGTGGGTCCCTATGCACAAAGGAGGCGGATATAGAAAGCATTATGGTCTGCATGAATATATAATGAACTTACATGATATATGGGAGCCTTCTAAAACACGGTCAAATGTTCGGAGAGGGGACCCGGAATTTTACTTTAAGAAAGGATTGACCTGGTCTACACTGTCGAATACTCTTTCAGTGAGAGAAAGCCCATGTGGGTTTGTTTTTGATACAAAAGGTTCGATGTGTTTTATAAAAGAAGCGGGGAAATTACCATATTTTGAGGCTTTTTTGAATAGTAAGGTTGCAGCATATTACATGATGTTCCTTTCTCCGACACTTGATTTCAATCAGGGAGCAATGGGAAAAATACCTATTGTAATGAATGACAAGCAACAAAATATAATGGAACTTTCCGATATGGAAGTGCGTAATGCAAAGGATGACTGGGATGCCTTTGAAACAAGCTGGGACTTTAAGAGACACCCGCTGGTATAAGGTAGATAATGCGAAGGAAGGCTGCCTTAAATGATTGAACTGTACTACAATACAAATACTTGCAGGAAGCGGATTGCAGAAATTGAACCCAAAGAGATTGACGTTTCCAATCCATCGGGCGTTCTCCTGAAAATATATCAAGAAAGTGGCTATCCGAATGCAACAGATGAGAAAAGGTTGTATGCCGTATCAGATGGAGTTCACGTATGTTTCAGCAAGGTGCAGAGCTTAGAGAATGTAAGCAGAATTTATTATGCTGATGTTGTTGCACCACAAAATGCGGTTGAAGTTGGCAGAGAAGATGGAATTAGATACTTTTTCCACTCATCAGAAAAGCCACATTCTCATTTTCCCCACGTCCATGCGGAGTATGCCGGCGAGGAAATCTGCATTGGCTTGAAGGATTGTTCAATAGCTGAAGGAAAATTTGAGTCAAGAAAAAGAGAAAAAGAAGCAGTTGCGTTTGTGGAAGGCAATATCGATGAACTTTGGAAGACTTGGAATGATAAAGTGGAGACTACGTGATTGAAATTATTTACAGAGAAATATAACCGGAAAGGTGGAGGGACAGTTAGTTGAAAGAGCAAAGATACATTTTGACAGGATTTGTGGCCTTGTCAGTTTTGGCCTTTGTCGTGGGTGTTGTAGGTGAATGCCAAAAAGCAGAACCAAATGGATTGGACTTTTTTGTGAATATAGTCCTTGGCGTTTTTGCAAGTGCAGTTGTGGCAGCAGCAACGGCAGGAATTTCTTATTATACAACAAAACGTCGAGCATTGTCGGATTACTGGCTGGACTTAGAGGCGTACATTCAAAAAGTTCAAATATGGGCATTTCATCACTTGGAAAAAGGACTAACCGCAAAGGACACGGCTACCTTTATTAGAACTTCAGAAACAATTGTGCCAGAATCTAATGAGGTGAATTTGGCATATTTGACGCTCGCAAAAAGCAAGCGAGACATTTCACTGCTATGTGGCAATTCGGAGCTGTCAAAAGAAATTAACGATTCCTATAGGTTGGCTGGACAGGTGAATGTTGAAGTGACCCGTGTAACCCAGATTAGGGCATTGAATTCTGGAAAGGTTCCGTTTGAAAATCTTTTGGAATATGAAGATGAAGAAAAACGCATCCTTGAATTTCAAAAGGATGATTCTACATTTTCAAAGTTAAATAGCAGTGCAGATAAACTGCGTGATATGTTGAAAATAAAAGTTTTTATTCCGGAACTACCAGTTAACGAAAAAATGAAGAAGCATGAAGAATAGGCACGCGCCCATCACTCGGCCTGTTTTAATAAGCGTGGATATAAAAAGTGATTGCTGATATAGGAGAAGCTATGGCAGAAGTGATTTCATTTACGAACGCTCAAATTACACAGCTTAGTCACCTGTTTGGCGATGAAATAATGACTGGTAGTGAAATAAGTCGTGTATTGGAACGGATTGGAATTCAGGATAATAGTGGTTTATCTACAAAATGGCGTCGGCTAGAATATGCGTTTACGGAACGCCAGAACTGTGATAGAGCAGGAAATGCGATCTTGCAGTTTATTCAGGAAGTGCTGGCTCCAGTAAACTATGTCCAGAACCAAGACGCTTTTGAAGACCGGCGCTCAAAGTTGAATGGGATTCTTTCATTTAGCGGAATACAGTACAGAGCAGATGGACAGTTTGAAAGAATAACAGTTGCAAAGACCATTGATGAGGCACAGAAAAGAGTGCAGAGCATCCTGCCCAAACTGCGTCAGCGTGGTGTGCATGGACGTGTGCTCCAATATTGTACCGAAGAATTATTGAAGGAAAACTACTTCCATGCAGTATTTGAAGCAACGAAAAGTCTGGCGGATCGGGTTCGGCAGATGACAAACCTTGAAGGAGATGGAACGACTTTATATGACAAAGCGTTTTCGACTTCCAATCCGTATCTTGTGCTAAATACCCTTCAGACGGAGAGTGAAAAAAGCCAGCAAAAGGGATTTTGTTCCATGCTAAAAGGAATAAACAGCATGGTCAGAAATGTGACCGCACATACACCCAAAATAAAATGGATCATCGAAGAAGACGAAGCAATCGATATTTTGACGACAATATCCTTTTTACACAAAAATTTAGATAACTGCCAAGTGGTGCGAATGGAACAGTAGTTTTTATAGGGAGAACATACGCTCAAATTATAAGTTCTATTTTAAGACGAAGGAGAAACGCCATGCCCTATTTAGAGACCATTCCAGAACTTCTGGAAGCAAAGGAAGGCGAACACATCCAATTCAAAGAGGCGAAAAATCGGTTTGACTTTGGAGAAGCCGCAAGGTGTTGCTGCGCCTTGGCAAACAATGGCGGTGGCAAGCTGGTGTTTGGCATCACAGACAAACGGCCGCGTCAGGTAGTAGGCAGTCGTGCTTTTGAACAGCCGGAACGCACTCGTATGGGGCTGATCGACAAGCTGAAAATCAATGTTGACTTTCAGCTGTATGACTATGAGGGAAAGCGGGTACTGGTTTTTGATGTAAAAAGCCGTCCAATCGGGATGCCTGTACTGTACGAAGGTGTGGCGTGGATCTATGACGGCGATACGCTGTGTCCAATGCCGGAAGATATGCGCCGCCGCATCTATGATGAGATTGGAACAGACTTCTCCGGCAAAATTTGTGAGGGCGCGACCTTTGACGATCTGGATGAGACTGCGATTGAAAATTTCCGTTCCAACTGGATCGAAAAAAGCGGCAACAAACAGCTTGCAACACGGTCAAGGCATCAAATTCTCATTGATTGTGGTGCAATCACAGATGAGGGCATAACCTATGCAGCTTTGATTCTGTTCGGCAAAAACGAAGCACTTACTCGCTTTTTGCCGCAGGCGGAGATTGTTTTTGAATATCGGTCTTCCGAAGCATCTGGCCCAGCAAACCAGCGAGAAGAATTCAGAATGGGATTCTTTGCGTGTTATGACCGTATCTGGGAACTGGTCAATTTGCGAAACGACAAACAGCATTATCAGGAAGGCTTTTTCGTGTTTGACATCTTCACGTTCAACGAACGTGTTGTGCGAGAGGCCATTCTGAATGCAGTCAGCCACAGAAATTACCAGTTTGGCGGCAGCATCTTTGTGCGCCAGTATCGGGATAGGCTGGTGGTCGAAAGCCCCGGTGGTCTGCCTTTTGGTATCACACTGGATAATATACTGGATCGCCAGCTGCCACGCAACCGCCGCATTGCAGAGATCCTTTCCCTGTGCGGCATGGTGGAACGTTCCGGACAGGGCATGAATCTGATGTTCGAGTTGAGCGTACAGGAAGCTAAGCCGCTCCCGGACTTTACAGGTACAGATGAGTTCTTTGTCAGCGTTACCTTGAACGGACTGATCATTGACAAAGCAATGCTGTCGGTGATTAACCGAATCAGCGAAAAAAGTACAGAACTGCTGTCCACAGAAGATTTCTTGGCCATTGATGCCTTGTACCACGATCATCCGCTCAATGGAAAAATGCAGGCACGCTTGCCTCGATTGGTCGAAATGGGCATTGTGGAGCATATCGGCCGAAAAAAGTATGTCCTGGCAAGAAGCCTGTATGCGGCAACAGGAAAGACCGGCGTGCATACAAGACACGTTGGTCTGGACAAGGAAACCAACAAGGCATTGCTTCTGAAACATATTCGTCAGAACAACGCTGTTGGTACTCCATTCAAAGAATTGCAGCAAGTTTTGCCGGGGCTTACTCGTGGACAGATTCAAAGGTTAATGCAAGAACTAAAAGAAAGCAATCAGGTATATCCAAAGGGGAAAACAAGCGCTGCACGGTGGTTTGCCTCTGTATAATGTGGGTTAAGGCCGAAGTTGAACTTTGAACCAACTTGCTGCAAACTTGCATCAACTTGCCGCAAACTTGCATCAAGCTTAAAACAAACTTGCAACCTGCCGGGCGGTAGCTGCTGCCGGACAAGAGAAGGAATGATAAAATGGGAAAACTGATAAGCGATAAATTTGCCGCATGGCAGGAAGAATGTGAGCAGCGTTTCCAGCAGCTCAAGGCCAACGAGGAAGAACTGAACCGCATCTTTATTGATATTTACGGTTTACAGGATGAGTTGACCCCGGAAGTGGAAGACAAGGATGTGACCGTGCGCCGCGCCGACCTGACCCGCGAGATCAAGAGCCTGCTCTCCTATGCAGTTGGGTGCCTGTTCGGGCGGTACTCGCTGGATGTGGATGGGCTGGTGTATGCCGGCGGCGAATGGGATGACAGCAAATATGTGACCCTCAAGCCGGTAACGGATAATGTGCTGCCCCTGTGCGATGAGGAATACTTTGGCGAAAACGACCTTGTGAGCCGCATCGTGGAGTTTGTCCGGGTGGTGTATGGTGCTGACACGCTGGAAGAAAACCTTGCGTTCGTTGCAAAGGCACTGGGCAACAAGGGCAACACCAGCCGTGAGATCATCCGCAACTACTTTTTGAAGGATTTCTTTGCGGATCACTGCAAAATCTACCAGAAGCGGCCCATCTACTGGATGTTCGACAGCGGCAAGAAAAACGGCTTCAAGGCGCTAGTTTATCTCCACCGCTGGGATGCCGATACCACCGGCCGTGTCTACAACAACTATCTCAGCCCCCTGCTGCGCACCTACGCACAGCAGATCGTGCAGGAGAACAATGTGATCTCCAGCAGCAGTGATGCCCGTACGGTATCCCTTGCGCAGAAGCGGCTGGATAAGCTGAAGCTGCAGCAGGAAGAGTGCGAGAAATATGAGAAAGACATTGCCCATCTGGCGGCACTGCGCATTGCGCTTGACCTTGACGATGGTGTGAAAGTTAACTATGTCAAGGCACAGACTGCGGCTGATGGCAAGAATTTGAACGTGCTTGCACCAATTAAATAATGTGTGACCAATACACCGGGGTGTGAAAACACCGCCCCGGTGTATTGGTGTTTCTACGATGTTGTAAAGGAAAGATGAAAACCCATGGCTAAAACGACACTGCGCCAGATCGAAGACCGCCTCCGGGGAATGTTTACTCCGGGCGAGCAGCGCAAACTGGTATTCTGGTACGATGAATCGGCCAGCTTTGAGAACGAAGTGAATCAGCTCAACCTCCCCGGTGTGACGGTATACCGCATGGAGCCCCGCACCCAGTTTGCCACCAAGTGGATGCTTGAGATCGACCACCCGGACGAGAGCTTTCTGATTTATGCGCCCTTTGCAAAGCCCCCGCTGGAAGAAAACCATCTTGCGGATATGCTGCGCTACTCGCAGGAATACTCCACCGACAAGGCAACCATGATCGCACAGGACTTTGATCTGGACGAAAGAACCCGGCTCTTTGTGCAGGAACATATCAACTTCTTTGCAGCGCAGGACCGCACGAAACGGTTCTACGATCTGGGTACGCCTGCCTATACAGAGGAAACCTTTGCGCTGGCCATGATGGCGGTGTTGTGCAAGTGCCCGCCCAAGCCGGAGGAACTGGTACGCCATGTTCTGCGCGGTGCGCTGGATGCCGGGAACGAGTCCTTGCAGCTTTTTGAAAAATTCGGGCTGGCAACGGATTTCTGGTTGGTCTGCAAGCGGCTGTTTGGCTACAATCCGGCCGGGAAGAACCTGAAAGATTTGGTGACCTGCTTGTTTGCCACTTATGCTGCCCACGCAATGGACATGGATGCCCCGGATGAGTGGCTGGATCGCAGCCTGCCGCAGGAGGGCGAGGTACTGAACTTCCTTGACAGCATGATGAACTATCTGCCGGATCAGCCGTATTTTGAGCGGTTCTCGGCGACGGCTGCGCAGGAACTGAACGCCATGCAGGTTCTGGGACAGTTGCAGCACACGAACCCCGACTTATTGCTGGACTGCACGGTATTCGATGCGGCAGAGACACAGATCAGCAGCTGGATCATGAACCGCCTGATGGAAGAAAACACATCGGCAACCCTGAAGGGGTACAGCATCCGGCAGATCTGCGAGGAGCGCAGCAAGATCTACTTTGGCGCAAAGGATGCCCAGAAAGAGCTGTATTGCCTGCTGGCCAATGCCTGCACCGTTCTGGAGGCAGTGCATTTCGTCCCGGCAGACGGCGTTGATGCACTGGCGGCGCAGTATAGTGGCAGCGCATGGCAGGTGGATACGGCTTATCGGAAGTTCTACCTGAGCTATGGAAAAGTCATCCGTACACAGGAGATTGAAAAGCTGCAAGCTCTTGTGGAAAAAGTGTACACCAGTTGCTTCCTCGATCCGCTGGCTGTGCGCTGGTGCCAGAGTCTGTCCCATAATCTGACCACCTTCCAGACAGAGCGTCAGACCCATTTTTACAGCAAGAATGTCAGTGGCACACGGGAGCGCGTGGTGGTGTTTATTTCGGATGCCATGCGGTACGAAGTGGCTCAGCAGCTTTTTGAAAAGTTGGCGATGGATGCAAAATGCACGGCAAAGCTGACCCCAGCTGTCAGCACAGTGCCCTCCTATACCCAGCTCGGCATGGCGGCACTGCTGCCTCATGTCAGTCTGGAGCTTCAGCCCGACAGCACTGTGACCATCCTCGGAAAGAAAACGGTAGGTACCGCTGCACGGGAAAGCATCCTGCAAGCGGCAGAGAAAAACAGCAGCTGCATCCAGTTCGACCAGATGCAGAATATGCGCCGCGACGAGTTGCGCAGCTACTTCTCAGGCAAGACGCTGGTGTATGTTTACCACAACCAGATCGATGCCCGCGGCGATGAGGCCCGCACGGAAAACGAAGTGTTTTCTGCCTGCGAGGAGGCTGTGGAAGAACTGTACAAGGAAATCCGCCGCCTGACCGACAATGCGAACATCCGGCATTTTATCGTAACGGCAGACCATGGATTCCTGTATAAGCACGACCCGATCATGGAGAGCGACAAGGTCATCAATCTGCCACAGGCGGTGATCAAAAACAAGCGTTTTATAATTTCTGATGACACACAGCCGGTGGTCGGAGCTGTGGGCTACCGCTTGGGGGATGTGCTGGATACGGCTGATGACCGCACGGCATACACCCCGCTGGGCAGCTCTATTTTCAAGTGTGCTGGCGGCGGGCAGAACTATGTGCATGGTGGTGCCTCTGTGCAGGAGATGCTGGTGCCGGTGCTGGATGTCCGCACGCAGGCCGGGCACGTTGAGACCCAGAAAGCCACCGTTTCGCTTCTGCCAACCCCGGAAACGCTGATGGACGGAAAGATTACGTTGAAGTTCCTTCAGACAGAACTTGTGACGGATACGGTCCTCCCGGCATCGTATGAGGTTTTTGTCGTCAATGCGATGGACAATCAGGTGTCCACCAAGCGGACAATCCGGGCAGACAAGACCGCAGGCTGCGTCGATGAGGAACGCCGCACAGAGGTTACGCTGACTTTGAAGAAGCTCCCGTATTCTCGTGAAAATGACTACTATTTCCTGCTGACGGACAAGGATACAGGTGCTGTCATGGAAAAGCGACCTGTAAAAATTGATATTGCTGGGGTCAAAAAGGAGGAATAAAAATGAATATTGCGGAAGTTGTGGCAAAAATGAATGTTTATCTTCTGAATGCGGCGGATGTGTGTCGCAAATGGTTAGAGCCACGCCTAAAGAGCCTTGAACCAAGCGATTGGTGGAATATGATCGTCCTTCCCAGCCTGTCAGAACTTCAGCAGAGAAAGGTAAACGAAAAAGGGATTTCAACGCTGCAAGGACTGGATTTACAGGCGGCTTTGACTGTGGCCAGAAAAAACATTTACTCGTTCCGTAATATTGAGTACTATGCGGATTATTATGGGATGAAGGATAGTATCAGTGCCATGTTTGAAGTACGGAATGATTGGGCGCATCCTACTCCAGAAGAAGTAACTATGACTATGACGAAGACCGATTTGTCAAGGTACATTGATTTTATGGAGCGGTTTGGTGGAAGCCGTGCAGAAATAAACGAGGCCAAAGAATTCCGGGCATCCGTAGAAATGCCGAACTATGGAAATCCTATTCGGATTCAGGAACCGTCTTCTTGTGCTGAAGAACAGTCTGCCAGCCCTGCTGTGCAGTCTGCTCCTGTTAAGGTACTGGAAAATCCGTTTGTCGTCGGTGCGAAGGTTGTAAGAAAGAGTAATCCAGATCAAGTGGGCATGATTGGAAATATCCGTGGTAGTGGAGACTCCACAGAATACGAAGTTATGTTCATGGATACTGGGTTCGGAACCTATTATGCAGATCAGCTTCTTCTGGCAGATGCTTCGCCGGAGCGCTGCAATGTCTCGATTGATGAATTAAAAATTCTGCTCACAGCTCAGCAGCTTTGCAGCCCCACCAATGACCAGCTGTACTCTCTGAATGCAGCGCGTGTAGACTTTGTGCCTTATCAGTTCCGCCCGGCTTTGAAGATGATCCACTCGGAACGCCCACGTATCCTCGTTGCAGATAGCGTTGGTGTTGGTAAAACCATCGAAGCGGGCCTGATTCTCCGCGAATTGCAGGCACGCAACGATGATTTCGAGTCTGTACTGATCATCTGCCCCAAGCCGCTGGTTGCTGAACATAAGTGGCGCTCTGAAATGAAGCGGTTTGATGAAAACTTTACAGAACTGGATGGTGCTTCGCTCCGGGAGGCAATCAACGAATGCGATAAAGACGGAGAGTGGCCGGTTGCTCTCCGAAAAACGATCCTGCCATATTCTCTGATGACGAGGGAACTACTTAATGGCAAGGGACGGCAAAAGGGTTTGCTTGATCTGGAAGAACCGATTCACTTTGACCTTGTAATCATTGATGAGGCACACCACATCCGGCATTCAACGACAGGCGCCTATCAGGTTGCGCGCTATTTTACGGACAATGCGGATGCAGTCGTTATGCTGACCGCAACACCGGTTCAGACGGATGATGAGGATCTGTATACCTTGTTGAACGCCCTCCGCCCCGATGTGATTCTGGACAAAAAGACATTCAAGGAAATGCAGGAGCCAAATGCAGAAATCAATGCGGCGGCAAGATTGATTCGGCATCAGGCAGAAAACTGGCGTTCAGAGGCTTCGGAGCATTTGTCCTGTGCTGCGCAAACCGGCTGGGGTCGTAGTGTGATCGAGGACAACCCGACCTATAAAAATGTTATGGCAAAGCTCAAGAGTGCGCAGCCGATTGATCGAACAACGCGTGTGGGCCTTCTTCAGGATGTCGAAGGACTGCACAGCTTCTCCGGCATGATCAACCGCACCCGCCGTCAGGACATTCAGAATGATTTTTGTGTGCGTCGTCCGCAGAGTGTTTCGGTCCATTTTACCCCGGAGCAGAAGGAGCTTTACGATGCACTGATGGATTTTGAAAGCCATGCGCTCAGCTACCTGCACAATAATGTGCCGCTGGAATTTATGATGAGTACGCTCATGCGTCAGGCATCCAGCTGCATTTTTGGTCTTGCGCCGTTGCTGAAAGGTATGGTCACGCGCCGTCTGGGAGATATCCTTTCGGATTGCTGCGATGAAGAAGGAACTGTTACTATTGATGAGCTTGAAAAGTTGAACATGGGTTCGTTGGAGACAGAGTTCCGTGCAATGGCAAATCATGTGATTGAATTGTCGGAAAATCTCTCGCAGGCGGATGAAAAGCTGGACAGGCTGTTGGAAGTTGTGGAGAATAAGAGCCACCAGAAGAATAACAAGATTATCCTGTTCAGTTCTTTCCGTCATACATTGAATTATGTGGAAAAGGCCCTTGTCGGAAAAGGATACCGCGTGGCACAGGTGAACGGTAGTGTGAAAGATGAGGAGCGTCTGGCACTCCGTCAGCGTTTTGAGCTTCCTGCGGAAGATCCGGCGGCATTGGAGATGCTTCTGTTCACAGAAGTTGGTTGCGAAGGTCTGGACTACCAGTTCTGTGACTTTATGATCAACTATGACTTGCCATGGAATCCGATGGCAATCGAACAGAGAATCGGTCGTATCGACCGTCGCGGACAAAAGAGCGATACCGTTATCATCTGCAATCTGGTGACGGAAGACACAATTGACGCAAAGATCTATCACCGCTGTTTGGAGCGTATCGGCGTATTCGAAAGTTCGATTGGTGAGTGCGCCGGGATTCTCGGCGATATGACCCAGCGAATCAATGAAGCAATCTTCGATTCTAAGCTGACCCAGCAGGAAAAAGAAGAAAAAATCGAAAAAATTGCTGACAACGAGGTCTCCAGAGCCAACGAAATGAAGAAGCTGGAGGATGAGAGCAAACAGCTGTTTGGCATTGATATTTCCGGCTATGTGATGGATCGGAAAGTCATGGATGCAGAAAATCCGTGGATCGGGGAACGGTATATTCAGGCACTCGTAGTGGAGTATCTCAATCGGGTTTTGGGAGAAAAAAACTACATTCAGGGTGACGGACCTCACAAGGTGCTGACACTGAGCGGCGAGAACCGTGCGGCGCTGAAAGCAAAACTGCGCAGCTCCCACATGAAAAAATCGGCTATGTACAACCAGTGGATGGACTATCTGAAAGGGTCTGACACGCGAATCGCGGTAACATTCAATCAGGAAGAAGCAGCACGAGATCGGAATGCTATTTTCTTTACGGCAGTGCATCCGTTGGTAAGGATGGCAGCTGCCGAGCTGCACAATCGTCAAAAAGTTTACATTCATCTGCTGGTAGATACCGCAGACTGCCCGGTGCCAACCGGAGACTATCCCTTCCTGCTCGTGGAACGGACGATCGTCGGGATGCGGAAAGAAGTCCGCATCGTGCCGATCTCGGAAATCAATTTGTCGGCATCGGATCTTTGTGACCTGTTGGAAACCGCAGACTACAAAGAAATTCTCGGTGATTATGCGGAAAACCAGTGGGATGCGCTGTCTCAGCGAAAGCGTGAACAGCAGCAACAGGCTCTTGCACAGTTGACCGCAGACGTAAAGGAAAAATGTGACTACCGACGCGCCGCTGTTCTGAAAAGTTATCAATATCGCAAAGAAGATTTGCTGAGCCGTATTCAGAATGTGGAGGATGCAAATATCAAGCGGATGTATCAGAGCCAGCTTCGCAGCCTTGAGGAAGATAAAACATCGACTTTAAGTGAGCTGGAAAAGATTCAAAACCGTGCAACCGTGGAGGAAAATGTTATTGTGAATGGCATTATAACGGTTTGCAACTATAACTAAGGATTGATTTTATGGACGATTTATATTCTGAGATCCGGGAACGCAGTAAGCAGGACTACGGACAGAAATTTGAAGAATGGGCACCACGTATTCTGGTAGATCAGTACAGCGACCGAACACACTTTATCTTTGAGTTGATTCAGAATGCAGAGGATGCTGGGGCAACCTATGTGACATTTTCCCTTTACCCGGACCGATTGGTGCTGTGTCATAACGGAAAGCCGTTTACAGAAGCAGATATCCAGGGCATTTGCGGCATTCGTTCTACAAAGGATGAGCCGGAGTCTGGTAAAATTGGACGATTTGGTATTGGATTCAAGTCTGTCTATGCCTATACGAAAACGCCGCGGATCTATTCTGGCCAGTATTCTTTCCGGATTTGCAATCTGGTCCTTCCTTATGCGGAAGAAAATGAGGCAACCGGGGACGATACGATTCTGATTCTCCCATTTGACGGAGAAGTCAATCCTGAAACAGCTTATAATGAAATCGGAGATGCGCTAAAAAAGTATCTTTCTTCGGATGTCTTGTTTGCCCTTTGCAATGTCAGAAATATAAGCTGCAAGATCTATCCAGATGAAAATGAATGGTCGGTCAGCAAAGAATTCACCCAAGTAGACAATGGTGTGGATAAAGTTCTGCTGACGCAGAAGCCAATAGATTCTGCAAAAAAACTTCTGGTGTTTCGTACACAAGATAAGCAGCCAATTTTGATTGGATATGAACTCGAAACAGATGGCCAAGGAAAAGATAGGGTTATCCCGACAGAACAGCACTATCTTTATGTTTTTTTCCAGACAGCAGTCGAAACGCATCAGACATTTTACATTCATGTCCCGTTCTCAACGACACCTGCGCGAGACAATGTCAGGCACAATGAAGTGAATCAGTTCCTTGCTGAAAAACTTGCAGCACTTTTTGCCGATAGCGTCCGCTGGTTGTTGAAAAATGGTTATGTAACACTTGAGTTTTTGAACGAGGTATACCCAATCTTGGATACCTGTAAGGAAGAAAATCTTCGAGGCATCCATGAAATGGGACTTGCGCTTTTAAGGGATGGTCTTGCCCTTCTGCCGACCGAAGAAGGCGGCTATTGCTCGATCCAAAATGCAATGCTGCCTTATGCTAAAAATATAGCAGATAATATCACACAGTCCATCTTACAGAAAGAATATGGTGACACAGCCTGTTGGGTAAAAGCAGATGTTTGCCTTGGAGTCAACGAACATCTGATGATGTATCTGACTCATCATTTTGGTCTGCCGGTATTACGCTGGAGGGATGTCCTCCCGCGCCTGACCGCAGAAATTCTGGAAAATCAATCCGATGAATGGCTGTTGAATCTGTTTGAGACGATTTATTCAACCTGTACTGGTGTCTTCCGCTCCAAAGAAAAAGTAGATGCCAAAGGAATTCCCTTTGTCCGGCTTCAAGATGGTTCGCACATCCGCTGCCAGTACGATGGTATGGCACAGGTCTACCTTAATAATCCGACATCCTGCAAAAATAAAATAAGTGCAGCAATCCTTCAGGATCAGCGTGGCAGAAATTTTTATGTTGATGCACTTGGCATTGAGGAATATAATGCCATTCGGGAACTGAAAGATGATGTGTTGTGCTTTTATGGTGAAGATTCAGATGATACGGATATCCAGTTTGAGGATAATCTGGAGCACTTTGAACTGATCGAGCGTGCATTAAAGGAGAATGCAGCGGAGGTGCAACGTATTCTGGCAAATGTCCCAATCGTTTGGGATGGACATCGATGGAAGAAACCGGCGGATTGCTATATTCCGTCTGATTTTCTGGATCGTTCAGATCCTGCGGTGCAGGCAGTGCTGGGTCAGATGGATGTGTCATGGGTGTCGGAAGACTATCGTGGAAACGTTCCGGCGGAAGTGTTTGAAAAAATAGGCTGCAACGTAGGGATTAAGGATGTTTTCGTGGACCATTATGCGTACAATAACCACCTGAGAAAGGCGGATGCCAGTTTCTTTGAAATGTTACAGAAGCGTGTCCTTTACAAGAGATGTCAAAGAGTAGACTACCCGGAAACATGGGATATGTACCATTCTATCGACCATCTACAGGATATCTTGTGCAGTAACTCCGTTGAAATGTCAGTTAAAGTGGTGGATCTTATAAATGAAAAAGTGAAGAAGCACCCATTATACGGAAAAATGACCGGTTCTCATAGTAAGGCATTTAACACCACGACAACTGACAGTGTGAATCATATTCCTTCAATGCTGGCGTTGGAGCTTAGCAGTACAAAATGGTTGTACGATAAGACTGGAACACTTCAAAGTCCCTCTGACATAAAAAAATCAGACCTAGCTGTGCAGTATTCTGGCCACGGAGCAGAGATATTTGCACAACTTCCCTTTAAGGTAGAAAGCGAAGCTGTCGAGACTGTAATCCAAAGCGTAGAGGAACCGTACCAGGCTTTTATCAGTGCTATGCTGAAAAAGCCTGATGAACTGCGTCTGATGTGCGAGGCATACCAGAAACTTCAGAAAAAACGACAGAAAGGAACTGACAAAACACAATCTTTAACGGAGTTGCTGGAGAAGCAGAGCAGTGCGCAGACCGAGGTGGAGGCAGAGCCAGCTCCAGATGATGAAACATTGGGCGAGTACGGTGCCGTGCGGAATCTGAAACATCGCGAAAAAAAGTTGGAAGAAAACTTCCAAGAGGGACTTGAAGGCCAAAAAACAGTTGCGCCGCGACTGCGGTATACCTGTTCTGAAAGCAACCACGAAGAAAAGGCTTTTTTGCGAGCGCAATATTTTGGCAAGTGCCAGATTTGCGGTAAGCAGATTATCCGATATGATGGAAAACCATACTTCGAGGCGTGCAATATTCTGCCGACGGATTCGATTCCGACAACGTACAAGCAGAGTATCTCTGAGGGATGGAATTCGTTGTGCCTTTGCCCGAACTGTGCAGCAGAGTTTAGATATGGAAAGAAAAATCTTTCTGAACTTGTCCGAATGATTCAAACATACAACGTCGAGGAAGAAGATGAAAACCTGATTGTTTGCGACATCGAGATGCAGGGAGAGAAGCGAACAATCAAGTATACTGGAAAACATTTTCTGGCACTGCAAAAGGCAATCGGATTTTATGATGACTATATTAAGAAAAAAACTGATACAGTGAAAGATGAATCCGATGGTTGAGATAACTCTGGCAAGCAGTGCATTCGTGCGCACAAATGCAAATTTTGCGTTGCAAAATGCTTGTTGGGAAATCCCAAACCCTTTCTGATCTGCACCGTTCCGGTGCAGGCTACGCGTTCCTTCCGAACGCTTTTGAATGTGTCAATACAAACTCTCTCCAAAAATCCGAGTCGCTTTTTGGTGCAAGCGTCAATGGCATAACTCCGATGTTCGTGGTAGAATAGGTGCGTTGTGTGCCTGACGCATAAAAACGGAAAGGACGATGCAGAAATGGAGCAGCTATATCTGATGCCCGGTGACGAACGCTACACAAAATTTCAGGATGAGAACGGTGTGCCGAAAATCCGTTACACCTACTGCTCCCTGCACGGCAAGCTGTTCAATTGCGTGTGCCGCTCAACAGATGAAGCCCAACGGCTGTGTGAAGATTGGCTCGTAACGCAGGATCGCTGCTACATAAACTAAAAAAGTCGCCGAGGATTCCGCCCCATGAAAGGGTTAGAATCCTCGGCGACTTTCGTTTATCGGGTCTGCTGCTTTTCCTGTGCGTCTTTTTCTTCTGCGAAGAACAATTCAATATTTTTCTGTGCCTTTACCAACTCCTGCATTTCTTCTCGTGCCTTGCGATAGTCCGGGTAGGCTGCTTTCTTTTGGGTCAGAAGATCGGAATACTCTGCATTCAGTGCTTTGACCTTCGGCAGCTTTTTTAAGCCAGTTTCATCGAAAGCGGCCTTGGCTACTTTGTGCAGTGTGATTTCTTCCCGGTGAGTATCCAGAAACTTTTTGCTATATCCCGCTTTCCGGTAGGCATCGTAGACTGGGTGGGTCTTGGCGTAATTGACGATGTGCGTTTTCAGCACAGCAATTTCCGCCATCCGTGTTTCGGCGGCTTTGATGGAATCTCCCAGCTGGTGGTATTTTTCTGTTGCCGCCGCTGTGCGTTCATTCAGTTCATCTGCGCTGCCAATTTTGTGCTCCTGCAAGAAAATCAGCGTCTTGGACATTTCTTTCAGATTATATTTTTTCGCCCATCGTGCATAGCCTTCGCTTTTGCCCTCGGAGAGCTTTGCCTGAATGTCAACCAGCAATTGGAACGGCGGCTCTTGGAACGGCTGTGTCTGACGCGGACGGTGTTCGGTTTTTCCCGCAATCACCGCTTGCAGTTCATCCTCACTGTACCCAGCCCCCAGCGTTTTGAAGCGGATGAACCGCTTCTGCCGTGCGCCCTTGACGGAAGTGTATTTTCCACGCTTGACCTCATAACCCTGTTGTTCCAGTTTTTGCAGAAAATCTTCGTAATCCTTGGGCTTTTCTGCAAGGATGCTGTCGATGATGCCACACAGCCTATCACGATTGCTTTCTTTGGGTGGATAGAGGGTACGTTTCTGCCGTTCCCGGTAGGGCTTTATTTCAATAACAGAGAGCTGATGCTCCAGACAAATCAAGTCGCTCAACCGCTGAACGGCCAGTGCCGAAAAGAAAAAATCCCGGAACTTTTTTGAACCGTCCAATGCGGTGGAGTTGAAAATCACATGGTTATGGATGTGGTGACGGTCTGTGTGGGTGGCAACGATAAAAGCGTATTTGCCCTTGGTAAACCGCATGGCAAGTTCATAGCCCACCTTGTTGGCTTCCTCGGCGGTGATCTCACCGGGTTTGAAAGACTGTCGAATTTGATAGGCGATGATGTCGCTTTTCTGTCTGCGCCCGGTAGCAAGTTCATACTGCCGCTTGGAAAGCATAAATTCTTCATCGACTGTCAGAGGGCTACACTCGTAGCAGCTTACCAGTTCACCTTGTTCGGTCTTATCTGGATTCTGCACATAGTCTGTGCGGCTTTTCAGACAAGCCGCAACCGACTTGCCCTTGTTTTTGTGCAACGCGATCAGCCGTGTCGCGGCCATCCTGAATCACCCCCATAAAAGAAAAATGCCGCCCGAAGGCGGCAAACGATTAAAACTATTTCTTACAGTTCGGCAAGCCACTCACTGAAACGTCCGATGTCCTCGGTGATGGCTGTTGCACCGAAAAAGAGAACGAAGCAGATGAACTCAGCTACCAGCAGGATAAAGAACTGATCCCAAGTCTGGCGGTAGGCAGTGTAGATGCCGCAGCCGAAGATGTAGAGCATCAGCGGAGCAACCACATAGCTGGACAACGTGAGCAGCCACTTCGCCATCAGAGCCAGAAAAGCCACAAAGAGAGAAACCGGGAAAAGAACAATTTTCTTCAGGATAGACATCATATCAGGCACTTCCTTTCTGTTCGCTCTTATTATAAAGGTATCGACTATTGCACTGCAAGGATGTCAAGCATTATATGTACACCCGCAGTCCTCCAACTGCGGGAATTTTCTTAGAGATTTGCCAGTTTAGTCAGAATCTGCTTGCCAATGGAAATCAGTTCGTCCAGCCGGGTGCGCAGATCAGCAAGGTCGGCAGAGTAGATCTTGCCGTTTTCGTTAGCGCGTTTGGCGACCTGATTCAGATTGTTACTGCAATTCTGAAGCAGATAAGCCATTCGGCGCAGCTGTGGAAGGTCGAGGTTCAGGCAGTAGCCATCCAGTGCCATTTTGCGGATATAGGCACTCAGACTGTGGATGCCCATTCCATACATCTTATCTAAAATGCGGTTTCGTTCTTCATCGGTCACACGAATAAATAGACGGTGTTCCCGCTTTTTCACATTATCGCCCCTCCTTATCCAGATAACTCTTGAACGGCTTGACTGGTTCCGGTTGGTTGACCTTTTCCTCCAGCGCAGCCAGCACGGACGGACGAGTTGTGGGAGTTTCTTCTGTTTTTTCGGGAGAATCCTGTGCCGAACTGCGATCAATGTTCAGCAAGGCGTTCAATTCAGAAAGTCGGGCAGACTTTTCGGCCAGTTCTTCCTCCTGTGCAAACGGCTTTGCCACTTCAACCTCTGCAGCCTGTTTCTGCTGCTCCAGATTTTGCAGAGCATTTTCAGCGTCTGCAATACGGTCCGTAAAGTTGTCGATGGCATTGTCCAGACGAGTGATATTGCCGCGCGCATCATCGCCCAGCGATACCGGATAGCTCAACTCTGCCCGGAGAACGGCTTGATGCTCATTTTTGAAGCTGTCGAACCGGATGTTCAGTTCAAAGCCACGGTAGGTGCCCAGCAGCATCATATCGGCATTGGGCATCTCCTGCCGAGCCAGCAGCAACCGTTCGCCCGCAGCCTTTTTGTCATCGTACACCATACCTTTGATGGTCATACCGCAGAAGTTTTCTTTGTCTTGCGGGTGTGCTGCTGCAATCTGTGAATCCTGCTGCAAAGCAGCAATGCGGGTTTTCTGTTTCTGGATCTCTTCCGGGAATGTTTTGAGCAGCTTATCTTCCAGACGATATTTCTGATTCTGGAAGTCACCGCGCAGAACTTTCAATTTTGCCACCTGCACGTCCAAATCCATCTTTTCCCGGATGCGCGGGTCACCAGCACACAGAGCCTTGATTTCAGCGTAAGACAGAGCCTGCTCATCAATATCATCGCAGGAGCGCATAGGCGACTTGCTCGTCATGATCTGCGAAATGAACTTCTGCTTATTCTCTAAGGTCTGATCGGGTAAGAGGATGACATTACTGCCAACCCCTCCCCTAAGAACCGTACGTGAGAGTTTCCCCTCATACGGCTCAAGCCTTTCATAGAGCTCCCGTTAGGGAACCCGGCTCAACAAAACAAGAATCGTTTTTGTGCAATACGGCATGACATTCGGGATGCACCATTTCCAGCCATGGCGACTTCCCGCTTCGGAACACCTTATGAACCTTGAAACTCGTTTCCGAGGTAATAGGCTCATTGCATACTGGGCAACAGCGGTGCTGATTTCTCCATACTTTCAGGAGTTTTTCGCGTCCGTTAGTGCTATTCAGCATTTTCTCACCATCGCGCTCTTCATAATAACCATTCCATCGCTCATCGAAGGGATTTGCGTTAGAGACAATTTTCTTAAATCGGATGATTTTGGTGTCCGTTGCATATTCAAGGGCAAAGTAGGATTGCTCACCGTTTTTCTTGGTGCGCTCCTCTGCGGCAAAAGTCCAGTTTCGGGTTCCGATGCGATGCCAGTATTTCGCTGCTATCCACCGTCTGCCTTTGTTCTTATGCCTGCGCTTTGCCCACTGCCAAAGACAATTGTAAATCTGATAGTCGATTTTGCTGAATGTT
>ENA-ORLU01000692-ORLU01000692.1-human-gut-metagenome-genome-assembly--contig:-NODE-692-length-30362-cov-3.913224_pt1 | contig 30362 bp, 31 predicted proteins | sample MGYA00243009_ERZ508833 | MGnify/ENA primary metagenome ERZ508833 (study PRJEB26277, sample SAMN04329763) | human gut metagenome | biome: human-associated habitat | host: Homo sapiens | place: USA...
AATATGAATTTTGACGATTATATGAAAAAAAATCAATATATATCAAGTATATTAGAAAAAAATGAGTATGCTGAAAATGTATTAAATAGTAAAGAGCTAGACATAGCACAAGACTTTCAATACATATGTTTAAGTAGTGCAGCAAATTATAAATTGGTAAACGAAATTATAGCACGTTTGGCTCAAAATGGAAATGCCAATATAGTAAAAGAAAATGTAAAAATGATATCAATGAGTATGTGGAAAGACTTATTTGATCAAAATGAGGCTATTAAAAAAATATTTATTGAGAATTATAATAACATATTTGAAAACAGTACAATAATTACAATCAGAGAAATAGAACGATTTATAAATGACAAAGAAACTTGCTATTTAATTTATAATTCTTTAGATAGTATAATAAAAAAATTATGCACATATGATAGAGCATCATTAATTTCAATATTAAAAAATAAAGAAAACGGTATAGATAAAATAAGAACAAATCTTGAAAACTTTTTTCAAAAAGGTGAGTTTGATATTACAACAACATATTCTAAAATATTGTATGAATTAGGACAAATATCTGAGATAAGCAAAGTTGAAATTTTAAAAGCATGTGATACAAATTTATCAGAAATGTTGAACAGAGAAACTGCTGTAGACAATGAAACAAATAAATTACTAAACTGGTTATATGATGCTTTTGAAGAATCTCCAATGGTAGATGAGGATAGAAAAGAAATAAAACAATATATTGATGAAGCAATAATGAAAAACTTTGATCATATTTTAGATAAATCTAATTATGACAAAAATACAATTAAAATTTTGAAACAATTTGATTGTACTAAGGAAAAATTTGAAAATAACAAAAACCATTTTATAGAATTGTAGCCGCTGACTCTAGATGTCCTAGAGATGGTAGATTTATTGAAACTGTTGGTACTTATAATCCTATTAAGACTCCAGCAGTAGTTACTGTTGATGAAGAAAAAGCTCTTAAATGGTTAAATAATGGGGCTGAACCAACTGATACAGTTAAAAATATTCTAGCTCACGAAGGCATTATGAAGAAGTATGCTGATTCAAAAAAGAAAGAAAACTAATTTATGGAATTAAGAGAATTTACTGAATACCTAGTTAAATCAATTGTTAGTAATCCCGATAAAGTTCGCGTTAGCGAATTTAAGTTTGAAGACGGGCTGGTTTTGGAAGTTTTAGTTAGCGACACTGACCGTTCTAGTGTAATTGGCAAAGGTGGTAAGATGGCTAATTCCATCCGTGTTCTTGTTCAAGCCAAGGCTTACATCATGAAATTAGGTAAAGTAAAGATAAATATTGATTCAATTTAGAAGACGTTTATTCGTCTTTTTTTCTTTCTAAGATTAAAATTATCGCTCTTTTTCTTCCTAATTGTGAAAGTCTTGTGAAATTAGAAAAAATAACTTGTAATTTACAAAATGATAACTTATAATTAGAACTTGCAGAAAAGAGGATCATGATGAAAATAGAAATTAAAAAGATAAAAAAATATGCTAGTAACGCTTTATTAGCCTTGGTGGTAACCGGCGGTTTAGTGGTGGCAATTAATGAATATACCGTTAATCATAACGACAATATTTGTTTATTAACAAGGATTGTTGGTTACGAGCATCAGATAACTAAAATTAATACTGATGAATATAATATTGAGAATGGCATCTTCGCCGTTTATAGTCCTAAGTTATATGAATTACCTGATGGATATGTCTTAAACTATGATGATAAATTAGGTTATAAAACGGAAGAATCTTATGTTGCCTATGATGTTAATAATAATAATGAACCTTATGTAGTTCCTGAAAATATTCGCACTACTGAGCCAACTTTTGAGCCTATTCCTAGTATTTTAATGGTTAAGACTATAGATAATAATAAGCCGAAAAGAGTAGTAATTAAGTCTTTAAGATTAAAGTGAGGCATTATGGAAGATTTAAGATTTGTAAATAATAATATAACTTATTATGTTATAGCAACCTATTATGATGAAGAATATACGAAGAAAAACTATATTATCTATACCGATAAAAATCTAATAGATAATAAACTGCAAGTATATTATTCTTTATATGAAAAAGTAAGTAATAAAGAAATAAAGCTTGTTGATATAAAGACCCCCCTAGAAAAAAAGGTGGCTTTATCATTTTTAAAAGAAGTAATGAAGACTAGCAAATAGTCTTTTTTTTCATGTATGAGACTTTCTTCAGCAAAATCCGACAATCATAAATAGTATGATTATCTCGAAAGAAAGAGAGAATAATTATGAAAAAAGTATTTATACCAGCAGTAATTGTCCTAAGTCTAATGAATGTTTCGGCTAAAGGAAAATGGGATGCTCCCTATAAGGATACGATGTTAGAAAGCAATTGTCTTACGAAAAACTTAATCTGTGTGAAAAAAGAGTGTGTAGAAACTATTACTATCCCTGAAAATTTTAAAGGAAAAATTTTAAATATAAAACCTAATGTTTTTTCTAATGAACATGATGTCTCTATGCCCGGAGATACCAGAACCTATACTCTAAAAATCATTAATTTAAGTAATAATAACTATACTTATCAAGATAATTCCCTATATTTAAAACCCGTCGAAGCTAAAGAATCCTATAAAGATATTCTAAGCTATAATAATGCTTATATTCCAGTTTTTTCTACTATGTATCGCCTTTATAATTCTGAGCCTTTAAAATTTTTATATGAGGGGAAAGACTTAACCGATGAACAAATTAAAGATGAGAATATCGAGGCTAAACTTCAAGCCTTAGGTTATAGTGGTATTTCGGAGTTAGATAAATATTATGTTGATTATTTTAATAAAAATTATGGGACTAATTTTAAGTCTTTAGAAGATTTAACCCCCAAATATATTAATAAGATATGGACTAATATCAGTAGAAATAGTGAAATTCCGGAGACTAATAAAAATCTAATTGAATTTCATCATAATTACTTCTATAACACTCTATTATCAATGAAATATAATGATAAGAAAGATTTAGATAATAATATCTATTCAGTAGGAGCATATTCTAGAAAGGAAGAAAGCTATCAAAATATAAATACAGCTTTACGTTCTATTACGATTCCCAAAACAAGTGAGACCTCTTTAGATCCCTTCTATTTCCATTTAAATGGTCCCTTAACCAGAAACTCCTTTACTTTATTTACTTATGGTGTTGATATGGGTTTATCTTTTGATAAAGAAATTAAGTATGGAAAAGTTAAAGCTTATTATATTGATTCTTTAGGTAATCTTTTAAGTGATACTGTTACCTATGAAGATGAAATTGATAAGGAGTATGAAACTGAAGAAAAGACTTTTCCAGAATATAAATTAATCCGAATAGATGGCAATAAGAGTGGGACCTACATTGAAAAATTACAAGAAGTCTATTATATGTATGATTTAGTTAATGAGATTCCGGTAGATAATATTATTCCTAATGATAATCTATATACAGGCGTAACTGATAGTAATTGGCCTTTTTATAGTTTAATAGTTTCTTTTTTACTTTTAATAGGAGCTAAGATAAAATATGCTAGAAAATAAGAGTATTAGAAGATTATTAACTTTATTACTTCTACTGAATTTTATCTTAATTATCGTGTGTCTAGTAAGAATAAAATTTAGTTATGCTAATACTAAGACTTATAATGTAATGGCAAAAAGTTCTTATAAAGATGATTATACTAAAAAGATGAATACTGATATCGTAGGAAGTATAACTCTTGCTAATAAAACCTATCTTTTAGTTCAGACTGATAATAATACTTATTACTTAAATCATGATTATGAGAAAAAAGAAGATAAGTTTGGGGCTATATTTGTTGATTATCGTTGCAGTTTATTAGAGGATACCAATTGTTATATATATGGTCATAGTTCGGCAAAATATGACCTTCCTTTTAATATTTTATTTTCTTATCAAGATATTAATTTCCAAGCTATGAATAATTTAATTACTATTAATTATAAAGGAATTGATTTAACTTATGAGATTGTTAAAGTAACCGATAATTATGATGATTTAGGAAAGTTTTTATATATTCAAACTTGTGATGAATTTGCCAAAGGAAATATAATTTTAGTTGCGAAAAAAGTCTAAGAATGCTATCATTATAGTAGGTGATATAATATGGAAAATCAAAACAATGAATTGGCACAAAATACAGAAAAATTTGACAATGCACATATTGCAGAGTTATCAAAGATGACTAAGGATAATCGAGATAATATAAAATTGCAAAGAGAAGAAGATGAGGCAATCGACCTAGGTAATAAACCTCGAGAAGCTAGTGCTAAAAGAATGTACGAACAAAGTAAAAATAAAGAAATAATTGAAGCTGAAAGAGGTCAAAAATTAATAGCTCGTCGTGCTTTTCTTAAAGGAGCTTTAGTATCTACCGGAGTCATTGCTATGGCTGCTGTTGGCATTGAATCAGCCCATAAAATTGAGCAAAAAGCAAATGCGACAGAAAGTATGGCTGCCGAAAAAGCTAAAAAGCAAGCAACAATTGATGCTGCTTATCGAGCAATCGCTCCTGAATTATTAGAAATGCTTGATAAAAGTTCAGTTAATAAATTTAAAGAATCTTTAAATGGAACAACCATTGAAAAGTATTCCGAATACTTGCTATATCGCTTGATTGAAGAAAATGAATTATATAATTATGGTGTTCATTATATTGACGCTAACGAATGTTTAGCGGAGATAAATGCTATTAGGATGAAAGTTATAGCAGATGCAAGTCAGAATAAAGACCTTTACGAAGGCTATAATGTCCCAGATTATAGCGACAATGAAAATGAAAACCGCTTTAACGCTAATAAAGTAGATAATGGTGCTATTGATGTATATTTTGACACTAGAATGGATGCAGAAACATTTAGTACCGATGTAGATAGTTATCAAATGGCTCAAGAGCAAAAAAATGAAGTAGAAAAAGGAGCATCAAGATAATGGAAAATCAATTAGTAGACTTTTATTCATTTAATGGTAAAATATATCTTGTTATAAAAAGTATAGTTTACAATAATAATTCTTATGTCTTTTTATGCAACGAAATGGATAATTCTGATGATATGATTAGACGCGTTTCAGGTAATAAATTACTTCCTATTGAAAATGATGAAGAATTATTAAGTGTTATTAAAAAAATGTTTTCATAATTAGACTTTCTTAGTCTTTTTTTCATTTATTTTTCACAATCAATAATTAAAATTGAAAAGTGTAGGAGTGATACTTTATGCAAAGAAAAAATAAAAATATAATTCTAATTACTGTGATGTTACTGTTCTTAAGTTTTAGTATGATTTTGTATCAGGACTTAACTGCTAAAGAAAATGTTGATTCTAGTTATAATGATAAGTATAGTGAATCTATAGGAGGTAGTGATTATAATTACCAATTTCCTAGTGATGGTTATAATAATTCTGATACCGTTAAAACTTCTTATAAGACTAGAGGTATTCAGATTTTTACTACTATAATCATGAGTATTTTAATTATTATTAGTCTACAAATAGCTTTCTTTCTTATCTTTTCTGGATTTAATTATTTAACATTTCATTTGACCTTTTTTCCTTTGGCTAAAATAGGAGTTTATCTAATATTAAGTTTAGGATTAACTAGTACTATTTTATATTTGACAATTAAACCTATTACCTTCTTACCGGCTGATAGTATAGTTGAAGAAAATCCTAATGGCAATAATAATGATAAAGACACAAAAAATTTAGAAGGAACAGAAGTTACTGATAAAGATATTAACTTAAATGATTATAGCACCAATATTTCTTTAACAAGAGGAGGCACTTATAATTTGACGGGTGAATTTACCCATACGATTATTGTCAATTGTAATGGGGATATTACTCTTTCTTTAAACAATGTTAATATTAAGTCCCAAGATATGGCTAGTATTGTTAATATTGGCAGTGGTAAGTTAAAGATTGAGACCTTAGATAATACGACTAATACTCTTAGCGATGCTGGTTCATCTAACTATGATAGCGTTATTTATTCTACTGGCCCTTTAGAACTCAAAGGAAATGGTACTTTAAATATTGAGGGTAACCAGAGTATGGGAATTAATGTTTCTAGTAATGATTTTACTCTAAGTAGTGGTAATGTCCAAATTAAGGCCCAAAAATATGGCATCGTTACCTCTAGTGATGGGGGATTAATTAATATTACCAATGGTTATCTAACTATTAATAGTAGTCTTACTAATTTAAAATCTAAACAGAATATTATTATTGATGGCGGTACTATCTATCTTACCGGAACCGAAGAAGATTCTCCAATCGATACCGTAAATGGTTATGAGATAAACGGTGGTACTTTGCTTGCTTTAGGCAAAGATATCTATGAGGCTCCAATTACTAGTTCTAAAAACTATACTATTTGTTTGAAGTTAAAAGATATAATAAAAAAAGATAGTATTTTAAGTTTAATGAATAGTAAAAAAGAAGAAATATTAACTTTCTTAGCTACGGATGATGCTAGTAGCATCATTATTAGTACGAAGTCTTTAACTAAAGGAACTTATAGTCTTTTAAAAGACGGGAAGAGTAGTGGTACTTTAGAAAATAATATCTATCAGAATGGTACCTTTACTGATGGGGTTATAGTTGATAAAAATATCGAAGTAACTAGTAAAATTACAACCAAAAAATAGTGAACTTATGTAAGCTCACTATTTTTTTAACCTTCTAAAGAATTAAATCTCTCGCATTAATTCTTTGTCTTTAAAAGGATTCTTCTTATCAATCTTATCGACAAATAAAATACCATCTAAATGGTCAATTTCATGTTGAAAAGCTACCGCTATATCTTCACGAACACGAATACGATAAGTATCCCCATTATAATCGTTATATTCCACTGTAACACGAGCTGCTCTTGGTACAATGCCCTCGACTTCGCGATTAACCGATAGACACCCTTCACCCTCACCAACATAGATTAATTCTTCACTTTGAGAAATAATCTTCGGATTAATGATAACATAATTTTCAAATTTGCCTTTTTCGACCTCATCAACTATAACAAATATTCTTTTAGCCACGCCAATTTGGGGATAAGCAAGCCCCATACCTGGTCTTAAGTCATATTTTTCGGCATATTCCTCTATCTGACTCATTGTTAAATATTTAATCATATCATCAATTTTCTTTTGATCTTCTTTAGCTAAGGGAAATTCTGTTACTGGTTTAGCTTTTTCATGTAAAATCTTTTCTTTTTCATCAAGAATAACTATTTCTGGTAATTTCATTAATTTCCACCCCACATTCATTGGTATTTTATCAAAAAACTAAATAAAAATAAAGAGGTTAAAAGAAAAAAGAGAGAAAACTCTCTAACGATTATTATTGCCACCAAAAGTCCAGCCAGCCCCGATGATGATTACTAAAAGAATAAATAAAACGATCCAAATAGCAGCCCCGTAGCCATAACCATAACCTGCCGTGGTACCAACATAAGTACTACAAGGATTTTGATAACCGTAGCCGCCGTAGTAGCCATTATTTCCATAATAATACATACTTATACCTCCTTTATGTATCTATTATATTTTATGGGTTGACAATTTTTTTGACACAATAGATGAACTAGAAAACAAAATGAGTATAATTTATGCTATTATATTGTAGGAGGATATTATGAAAAAGCTTTTATCAAAAATGAATCTATCTCTTTTGGGACTTACTATTCTTTATTCAATCTTAGGATGTATTATGATTTATAGTGCTTCTAGTGTCTTAACGGTCTTAAAGCAAGGAGTGGCTAGTAATTATTATTTTCTAAGACAAGTAGCTATTTTAATTATTAGTATCTTTGTTACTATTATTGTAACTAGATTTCCCTTAGGATCTTATAAGTACTTTTCGTATCCCTTAGTAATAGGAATTGGAGCCTCATTAGTAGGACTGCTTCTTGCCGGTAAAATTACTAATGGTACTAAGGGATGGTACGATTTAGGGTTCTTTAATCTCCAGCCGGCCGAATTTGCTAAGTCTATTATTATTATCTATCTAGCAACATCTTATGAAAAATTAGTAAAGAAAAAAGAGTCTAGGACGATTATTTATTTTTTACCTTTATGTGTTGCTATGATAATTGCTCTTTTAGTCTTAAAACAACCCGATTTAGGGAGTGCTATTATCATTGGGGCCTTATCTTTAATGATATTCTTAAGTGTCCCGATGCCTAAGAAAAATCATCATCAAGCTTGCCTTGGACTTTTAATTATCGGAATAGTGGGAATCAGTCTCTGTATGGCCTTTAAAGATAAAATATTCACTGAATATCAGCTATCACGTTTTTCCTTTCTAGCTCCTTGTAGTAGTGAAAAAAGAAACGAACGTCTAGGATATCAAGTTTGTAATGGTTATATTGCTATCAAAAATGGCGGCCTATTTGGCCTAGGTTTTGGTAATTCAACTCAGAAATATCTATATCTACCTGAAGCCCATACCGACTTTATATTCCCAATCATCGTCGAAGAACTAGGACTCGTTACCGGCATCTTAATTATCTTAGGCTATATCATTATGTTAAGAGAAATCTTAAAAATTGCTAAAAACGCTTTAACAGTTAGTAACAGTTTAATTGCTTATGGTACCGCTTGTTATCTAGGACTTCATATCTTAGTTAACCTTTTAGGCGTCTTAGGACTTATGCCCCTAACGGGTGTCCCTTTACCATTCTTTAGTTATGGTGGCTCCTTTGCTATTAATGCCATTATGATGATTGGAATTACCGAAAAAATCGCTATTGAGACAAAAAATAGCAAATTTCGTGCGAAAATTATCAATTTATGAAAAAAATTCGTGATTTATTTCTAATATATATATATAGGAGGTGATAAATCATGAATTTTTATTTTGACTTAGTAAAGTCTTTTTTACAGAAATATTTTCTTTTAATTATTATGTTTCTTTTAAGTTTAACTTCTTTAGGATTTAGTCTTTATAATACTTACTATTTAAGTAATCAATATTCTAAAGAAACTGTTACTCTACCAGATAATCATCTAGAAGAGAGTAGTAAAGAAGAAACTAAAGAATTAGAAAGTATTCCCGAAGAAAAGTATTATGTTGATATTAAAGGCTATGTTAAAAAACCAGGTGTCTACGAAGTAAGTAAAACCTCGATAGTTAATGACTGTCTAAAATTAGCTGGTGGCCTTCTTAAGAATGCAGATACGACGACAATAAACTTAAGTAAGCCTGTAAGTGCGGCGATGGTTATTTATGTTCCCAAGAAAAATGAAGTTATTAAAAGTACAACCGATAAGACAACCACCACTACGACCGAAATTCCTAATAACGCAGCTATTCCTGATAATAGTAATACTTCTAGTGATACATCAAGTGCAACTACAAACTTAAAAATCAATCTTAATACAGCTTCCAAAGAAGAACTAACTAAACTAAGTGGAATCGGCGAGGCAAAAGCTCAAGATATTATTGACTATCGAAATACTAATGGTTCCTTTAAGACTATTGAAGAAATAAAAAATATTTCGGGGATAGGAGATGCTTTATTTGCTAAAATCAAAGACAACATCAGTGTTTAATTTTACTATTTTACTTCTTTTTATCTTAGTTGTTTTTCTAGCCTATTTTAGAAGCACTATCCAAAGAAATACTTCTATCTATGATACTAATGAAACCAATCTAACAGGTTATATTATAGATTATCAAGTAAAGACTGATAAGATAACTTATACTATTATGACTACTAAAGATAAGAAGAAAGAAAAAATTCTAGCTACTAAGTATTTAAATCAAAGTATGAAGATACCTGATATTACTCTTGGAGATATCATAACTTTAAAAGGAAAATTAAAACTTCCTAGTAAGAATACTATTCCTAATACTTTTAACTATCAAGAATATCTTTATCATAAAGAAATATATTATTTATTTACGATTGAAGATATTACTCTTTTAAAGAAAAATACTAATCCTTATTACCAAGTTCAAAATCTTCTTTACCAAAGAACTAAGTCTCTTGATGATACTGGTTATTTAACTATGTTAATCTATGGAAAAAAAGAGATAGACCAAGATACTTATGAGACTCTAGCTAATTTAGGAGTTATTCATCTTTTTGCTATTTCTGGTCTTCATTTACAAATATTTACTCTCTTACTAGAACATCTTTTAAAGAAACTAAAAGTTCTTCCAAATATTAAAACTCTTCTTATCATTATCTTTCTTACTCTTTATGCTTCTCTAATAAACTTTCCGGCTAGTATCCTAAGAGCCTCGACTCTTTATATCTTTATGCATCTTTTACCTATTATCTTCAAGGAAAAGATAGATTTACCAACATATCAAATGTTAATCCTAAGCACTAGTTTTTTACTTCTAATAAATCCCCATTTTCTTTATGATATAGGATTTCTTTATTCTTCTTTATGTACCTTTGGCCTTTTGTATTTTAATGATCAAACGAAGAATAAAATTCTAAAAGCCCTTAAAACCACTCTAATAGCAACCCTCTGGTCTTTACCAATAAGTATCTCCCTAAATTATACTTATAACCTGCTGAGTCCTATCTATAACCTAATTTATGTTCCCTTTATTAGTATTATCTTTTATCCTTGTTGTCTCTTAACCTTTATCTTTCCTTTTCTTTTACCTCTTCTAAAAGTCTTAATAACTCTCTTAGAACTCCTTACTTTTCTTTTTAGTCAGATTAGTCTTAATATTATCTTCCCTAAAATGAGTATTTTAGTAATTATTATCTACTATATAAGTATTTATCTTCTTTCTAAATATCAGAATATTTATTACTATTTAATAACTACTTTTATCTTATGTTTATATCCTTTAAAATATAACTCTATAACTAGTTTAAATATCTATTATCTAGATGTTAATCAAGGAGATTGTAGTCTTATTATGAGTCCTAAGAAGAAAGATGTCACAATGATTGATACGGGTGGTTTAACTAGGGATACTAATAACTATACGATTAAAAACATCATTAGATTTATGCATAGTCTTAATATTAAGAAAATAGATAATTTACTTATTAGTCATGGGGATTATGATCATATTGGTAATGCTACTTATCTAGTCGATAATTTTAAGATAAAGAATGTTTATTTTAATTATGATGATTACGATGAATTAGAAGAGTCTTTAGAGCTTAAATTAGAACAAAAGAAAATAAATTACTATAAAGGTTTAAAGTCTTTAAAAGCATCTTACTATACATTTAATTTTTTAAATAGTAGTTTATATGATAATGAAAACGATAACTCTCTAGTAACATATTTTAAGTATTTAGATTATACTTTTCTATATATGGGAGATGCCTCAAGTGCTAGAGAGACAGATATTATAAAGAAATATAATCTAGAAAAGATAACCATCTTAAAAGTAGGACATCATGGCAGTAAAACCAGTAGTAGTAAAGAGTTTATTAATGAAATAAATCCTAAGTATTCTATAATTAGTGTTGGCAAGAATAATAGATATGGACATCCCAATAAAGAAGTTGTAAATAATCTTAACAATTCAAAAATATATAGAACCGATGAAGACGGTAGTATTATGTTTAAGATTAAAAATAATGAATTAAAAATCGAGACTTGTAGTCCCTAGAAAGGAAGACGATAAGATGAATGAAATAAAAGAATATACAACAAAACCATTTGAAGATATTAAACATGTAGATGAATTTGGTAACGAATATTGGTTTGCTAGAGAACTAATGAAAGTATTAGAATATAAAGAATGGAGAAAGTTTGATAAAGTAATTAAAAAGGCATTTGATGCGTGTAATGGCAGCAATTATTGTGTTACAAATCATTTTGTCCTTAAAGACAAAATGATAAATATTGCCAAAGGTGCTCAACGAAAAATAAAAGATTATAAATTATCAAGATATGCATGTTATCTAATAGTTCAAAACTGCAACCCAAGAATCAAAATTATTGCACTTGCCCAAACTTACTTTGCAATTCAAACAAGAAAACAAGAACTTTCTGAAAAAGAGTATAATGAACTTACTGAAGATGAGAAAAGATTATATAGAAGAAATCAAGCAAAAAGAGGTAATTATAATTTAAATAAAACAGCAATTAATAGCGGAGTAAAAGACTTAGCTAGATTTCACAATGCAGGATATAAAGGGTTATATAATGGTGAAACTGCTGCTGATATTTTTAAAAGAAAGAAACTAAGATATAGAGAAGATATATTAGATAATATGGGGAGTGAAGAACTTGCAGATAATATATTTAGAATTGCTCAAACGGATGCTAAATTAAAAAGAGATAATGTAGATAATGAATACACTGCAAATTCTGTTCATTATGAAGTAGGCAAAGAAGTAAGAAATAGTATTAAAAGATTGGATGGTACTATGCCAGAAGATTTACCAACTCCTAAAACAAGTTTAAAAGAATTAGAAAAAGATAGTAAAAAACTAAAAGAATGAAAAAAATGTTATATAATAAATTTAAGGTGATTATATGTTAGTAGTTGAATTAGGTTTATATTTAGATAGACCATATCTTTATTATGAAGATATATTAAAACAAAATGGTCTTAAATGTGTTTTTGAATGTGTTACTCATGATTTATATTACACTAATAATGATTTCTCAAACATTGATAATATGACTGAAAAAGAGTTAAAAGATGTTTGTATTAGAGTGAGAAAAGTTAATGATGGAGATTATGAGATTCAAAACAAAATATTAAAGGAATATAAAAGAAAGAAAATCAAGTCATCTATAATAAATAAATTAGAAAAAGAATTTAAGCAATATTGATATAGAAAAGTGTTTGACACAATAAAATATGATCATCAATGGTACAAAGAAGGAATGACTACTAGAGTTTAACTTCAAGAAACGAAAGATATTGGTTTGTTGGTGTTTTTAGACAATAAAGCTTATTATGAATTTGATTTGGAAAATCAAAGAAGAAAATTAATAGATGAATTAAATAGTTATGGATTTAATTTTAATTATGATACTTTGGGATTGGACAAATTAAGAACATTATATTATCGTAAAGAATGTTTTAGTAAAAACCAAAATGGTTAAGATTGCAAATTGCAATCTTTTTTCTTTGCATAAATCCATATGCATAAACGAATGTCACCACATGGGAATTATGATTATATAGGTAATGCTACTTATCTAGTAGATAATTTTAAGATAAAGAATGTTTATTTTAATTATGATACTTATGATGATTTAGGGAACTCTTTAGTCCTTAAATCAGATAAATACTTTGAAAAGCAGGTTAAGGAAGTTGGTAAAAAATACAATAGAAGAACTTTGCTTAGAATGAAACAATTCTCCAGTGTAATTAGTGATGAAAAAGTCCCGACATTGTCGGAAAAGTTCACATGGAGCCATTATACAGAATTATTATCATTTAATAATAATATAATGGGAATATTAATATGTAAAAGAGAAAATAAATTTGTAATAGAATATTGTTCTGATGCAAGAATTGCCGTTAGAGAATACAAACTTGTGTGATATAATTAATAGAGGAGTTGATATTATGCAATCTGCTAGAATACATGAAGCAATAGCTAAAAAGATTAATCAAGAATATAAATATGATGAATTATTATTAAGAATAGGAACTATCTCACCTGATTGTTGGCGAAATGTTCCCAAAGATTCGGGAATTAAAGATAAATATTTGTCTCATTTTTGGGATTTTCGCATTAAGGAAGGTCAAGCCAATGACTATGTTAATTTTTATATTAAATATTATAATTCATTAAATAACCCCTTTTATTTTGGCTATTTATTGCATTTAATTGTCGACCAATATTGGAAAACTAACATTGATAAAAGATATGAAAAGACAATAGATGGTAAAGCATATGTCATTTTAAAAGATGGTAAGATGATTCAAGATGAGAATTGGTTTAGCTATTATGAGGGAATAAAAATGCAACAAAGACTTGCCAAAAGATATCAGTTAGGATATTTACCAATTAATTCAGAGGACTATCCAGGTCTTTACTGTAAAATCGATGAAGTAAATCTTAAAGGATTATTTGGTGAAAATGGCTCACTTGATTATGTAAATAAAACTTTATCTATGAATGATGAAGTAGAAGAGTCATTATTGTATGATGATAAATCAATAGAAGCATCTTTAGATGAAACCACTCAATTTGTAAAACAAGAATTATTAAGATTAGAAGATATTAAAAAAGAATATGATTCCCAAATAAAAGTGGCTGTAGATATAGATGATACTATATTAGCAACCAAAGAGTTAGAAGAATATTACTGGAAAATATTTTTAAAAGAACATCCTGAAATTGATGGTACTAAAGAATATCATTGGGGAGATTTAGAATTAGCCTTATTCTGGAAAGAACATCGAGAAGATATGGCTTATGGAAAAGTAAAAGATGGAGTTCAAAAAGCATTTAATAAGATGTTAGAGGATAATTATATAGTTGATTTATTAAGTGCTAGACCAATAGATAAATATGCTTCTTTACTAAAAAAATTATCTGATTATCTTGAAGAAAATGATGTTAATTATAGTCATATTAATTTAGGATTTTATTCTAAAAAAGAATTTTTAGTAGAGCATCATTATGATATATTAATAGATAATGAATTAAGACACATTGAATCTGCTAAAGAATCTGGGATAGCAACTATCTTATATGGACCATTTAATCCGAGTTATGATGGTATTCAAACTGATGATTGGTCAAAAATCCCCTTGCTAGTAGAGCAAATAGCTAAGAAAAATAAAGGGGTAAAAAGAACTTAAGGCCTTAAATATTAAATACTATAATTTATATATAATCCTAGTATCTATATGGTTGCAAATATCTCTACAATGACTAAATTGTTTTTAGTTTAACAAAAAGGGGATTTACAAATCAAATTTTTAATGTTATCTTGAAACAAGAGAGGGCAGTAAGAGGGCAAGTCAGAGTAAAATTTATCTTTTAAAAGATCGTAAAGACTACGTGAAGAAATTAACTGATGATAAAATTATTAATATCATTGGGACTAAAGGGTCTGGAAAAACAACAAGTGCTAATCAGTATATTGATAATGATAATTACCTGGTCATTAATTGTGATCGCTTATATGATATGCCAACTGATAATGCCCTTGAAGATGATTTTCTCCCTAAAGTAAAAGAACTTTTAATTAAAAAATATGGTGAAATTTATACTGGAGAAAAGTTTGGAATTTGCTATGATGAAATAGTGAGTTTCGCTAAAGAAAAGAAGAAAAATCTCATTATTGAGGGTAATGTCATCTACGATATTAAGCCTATTACTAAACTTAAAGGTACAGTAATAGCTAAAAGAACTGGTGTATTAAAATGCTTTTTAAGAGCGGTTAAAAGAGATTATCCGACTTCCTACTTTTTGAAGTTAGAAATTGAAAAACATGGCCCTATAATTGGGAGAATATCACGTCTTAAAAATATTATTAAGAGAAGAAAAAGTATTTTTAAAGAATATCATACAATTGAAAACGATATTGAGGTGTTAGAAGAATATGTACCAGGAATTAGATAATGTTAAAATTGAAAGCAAAATTAAATTGAATTATTTTGCTGACATAGTTAGCTATTTAATGTTAGAATAAAGACAAGGAGACCTAATATGAACTACTTAATTTCAGGAACATCTAATTACTTAATTAATAAAGAAATCACTAAGATAATTGGTGAAGAAGAGTATACTAAAGTTGATTACTTAGCAAGTACAATGGAAGAAATAATTATTGAAGCTAGTTATAATGATTTATTTGCTAGTAAGAAAAATATCATTGTGAAGAATGCTACTTGTTTTAGTGAAAAAAATGATACTGCTACCAAGTTACTAGAAAAATACTTAGAAAATCCTAATTCCAATACAACTTTAATCTTTATTACTGATAAAGTTAATGAAAAATTAAAAATAGTTAATTTGATGAAGACTAAAGCACATACTATTCTTTTGAAACCGATGTATGCTAGTGATGCAACTACTAAATTGATGGAAGAAGTAAAAAATCTTGGCTATACTATTTCTTATGAAGATGCTAAATATATCATTGATGTTTCCCTAAATAACTTTGATATAGCTATGAATAATGTCAACAAAATTTGTCTGTACTATAATAATCCTTGTAAGTTTATTAGTAGTGATATCAAAGCTTTGACATCGCTATCTTTAGATGATAATTTGTTTCGTTTTGTTGACTATGTTATCACTGGTAATTACACTCAAGTCTTTAAAATGTTAGAAGATTTTAAAATTCAAAAGATTGAGCCTTTTATTATCTTTAATATGCTAGCTAGAGAATATCGAAATATGCTTCTAGTTTCTGAAGCTTATCATAGTAAAAATCAAGCTGCTTATCTAAATGCTTTAAATTTGCAGAAGTGGCAACAAGATAAACTTCTTAAGAATTGTACTAATTATACTAGAAAATCTTTAGAAGATGAACTAGTTAAGTTAGCGAAAATTGACTTAGATATAAAATCAGGTAAGATAGATAAGAATTTAGCTTTAGAGATGTATCTTCTTAACTTGAGTAACTAATCTAATATAAACTATTGAAATACAAAGTAGAAGTAAAAACGAATTTAAAAGTAATAATTAATAAAATTAAATAACATAAGAACTTAGAGTGTTAATTCTAGGTTCTTTTTAAATCAGATTTTTTCAATTACTTTGTCTTAATTTTTCCTATAAATGGGTTCTTTTTCCTTTTGTAAGAGCCAGTTGTATGCTATAATACTTCTTGATTGATAAGAAAAGAGTGTTGCTATGAATATTTTTTATCCAGATATCTATGCGAAAAATATTTACACAATTAATTATAATAAATTAAAAGACAAGGGAATAAAGTGTCTTATTTTTGATTTAGATAATACTTTAGTTCCTGTAAAAGCTAAAATGACAACTAGAGAGGTTGAAACCTTTATTAGAAGATTGTGTCAAAATAAATTTACTGTCATTTTGATGAGTAATTCTCCTAAAAAGAGAGTATCCTTATTTAAAAAAAGTCTTGATATTCCTGTCTTTTCTTTTTCTATGAAACCTTTAAAGAGAAAGTATAAAAAAATGCTTAAAGAATATGGCTTTGACTTAAGTGAAGTAGCTTGTATTGGGGATCAAATAATGACGGATATTTGGGGTGCTAACAGAATGGGCTTTACTTCTATTTTAGTGGATAAAATGACTAAAGAAGACTTTAAATGGACGAAATTAAATCGCATAGTAGAAAGCTTAATCTTGAAGCATTTTCATCACAAAAAACGTTTTACTAAAGGAGAGTATTATGAGTAAGAAATGTATTGGCTGTGGAGCTGTTTTACAAAATACCGATAAGAATAAGAATGGCTATACTCCTAAACTAGAAAATAAATACTGTATGCGTTGTTTTAGGATTGCTAATTACGGAGATTTTACGGCTACTAGACCAGAAAAAGATAATGAGAAAATTATAAGTATTGTCAATTCGGCGGAAGAATATTGTTTCTTTTTAGTGGATGCTACTAATATCAGTAGAGAAGTAATTGCTATTTATGATAGTATTAAGACCAGAAAATGTCTCCTTTTAACTAAGATTGACCTTTTACCTTTAAATATCAAAGTGAATAATTATCTTAAGAATTTTAAGAGCATTTATCATATTAAAGAAGAAGTTTATTCTCTAAGCTCCTTAAAGAAAGTTAATGTTAACAAAATCTTAAAGATAATGGATGATTTAAGCCTTAAGAAAGCTTATGTCTTGGGATGTACCAATGCTGGTAAATCCACATTAATTAATACGATGTTAAATAATCCCACTATTACGACCAGTAGAGTTCCTAATACGACTCTTGATTTTATTAACCTTTATATTGAAGATAAAATATTAACTGATACTCCGGGTTTTTCTCTAAAAGAAACACCTTTTACTACCGATAAGAAGTATCTTAAGAAGTTAGACTATAAAGAAAGAATTAAGCCTTTAACTTATCAGACTAAAGAGACCACTAATATCGTTATCGAAAATACTTATCGTCTAGCTAATTTTGGACTTAATAGTATTACGACTTACTTTAATAATAATATTGAAGTTAAAAGAGATTTTAAATCAGTTGATGAGTATTTTGAGACTAAGATTATGGCTAATACTGATATCGTGATAAAAGACTTAGGCTTTATTAATGTTAAAAGACCATGCAATCTAAGAATGAGTAAAAATTTAGAAGAGTTAGTGGAATTTAGACCATCTTTAATAGGAGGTCAAGATGAGTAAAATTCATGTAATGAGTGATAACCTCGCTAATAAAATAGCGGCCGGCGAGGTTGTTGAACGCTCCGCATCGGTAGTTAAAGAATTAGTTGAAAATGCGATTGATGCTGGTAGTTCTATTATCACCATTGATTTAGTAAACGGAGGTTTAAACGGGATTACAATTACTGATAATGGTTGTGGAATGGAACATGATGATGCCGTTTTATCCTTTCAAAGACATGCCACTTCTAAGCTTCTAAGAGAAGATGATTTATTTTTCATTTCTACTTTAGGATTCCGAGGGGAAGCTTTACCATCTATTGCTTCCGTTTCCGAGGTTGACCTAATTACTTGTGCTACTTCTATCGGCACCCATTTGCATATCAAAGGTGGTCATTTAGAAATTGATGAACCAGCAGATAAAAGAATCGGCACCAGAATTAGTATTAAAAATCTTTTTTATAATACGCCTGCTCGTTTAAAATACTTAAAAAGTGAACCAACTGAGTTAGCTAATTGTGTTTCTTATATTGAAAAAATTGCTTTATCATATCCTGGAATCAAGTTTACTCTTAATAATAATGACCGTCTTGTTGTAAAGACTAGTGGCTCTGGTAACTTAAAAAAAACTATTCATGAGATTTATGGTTTACAAGTATCTTCTAAATTAATTGAAATCAAAAATAGTAATGATGATTATGATATCAGAGGGTTTATTTGTAAACCAGAAATTCTTAAGTCTAATCGTAATCATATGATTACTATCGTAAACGGTAGAGTAATTCGCAATAATGATTTAAATAGAGCCATTAATGATGCTTATTATACTTATAAACCGGATAGTAAATATCCGATAGTCGTTATTAATATTGAGACCGATCCAACTTTAATTGATGTTAATATTCATCCGACTAAACAAGATATTAAATTTAGTAAACAAGAAAGTCTTTATAATTTGATTACGAAAACTGTTAAAGATGCTTTATATCAAAATCTCTTATTACCTAGTGCCATGGAAAGATTAAAAGCTACTACGGATATTATGTCTAAAAATGAAATTAATTCAATTATTGAAGATAAGATTAATCTAGATAATAATAAAGAAAATGACTATTTAAAAGAAAGTATCCAAGACCAAAAGGGAACTCAAGAAGAATTTGAATTTAGTGTTAAAGAAGAGGAAACACCTTATAACGGGGAAGAAGAAAAAGAAAATCCTGATGATAAGAAGCCTCTTAATAAAATTAAACTTTTGAATTTGCATCCGATTGGAGCCATCAATTTAACTTTTATTGTTGCTCAAGGAGATGATGGGCTTTATCTAATTGATCAACATGCGGCTCATGAACGGATTAATTATGAGAAAGTCTTGAAGTATTTTCAAGAAGAAAAAATCGTTACGACTCCTCTTTTAGTACCTATTCCTTTAGAATTAACTCCTACGGAATATATTTTAGTCGGGAAGAATTTGGATCTCTTAAAGAGTATGGGTTTTGTTTTAGAAGAGTTTGGTCTTAATACTTATGTTTTTAAAGAACATCCTATTTGGTTTAAAGAAGGTTTTGAAGAAGAGGGACTTCGTAGAGTAATAGATATGGTTATTAAGAGTGGACCTAACTTTGATGTGATGAAATTCCGTGACCGAGCGGCGGCAATGTTAGCCTGTAAGATGTCCATTAAAGCTAATATGAGTATTTCTCTAGAAGTTATGGAGCATCTTCTTAATGATTTAGCTCTCTGTGATAACCCTTATAACTGTGCTCATGGAAGACCTACTATCATTAACTTTAGTAGTTATGACTTAAATAGAATGTTTAAACGGATTATGAATTAGGATTCATTAGAAAGGAAAATATATGATTATATGTGTTGTAGGACCGACAGCGGTTGGGAAAACGGCTTTGTCGATTGCTCTTGCTAAAAAGTATAATGCCATTATTATTAATTGTGATGCTATGCAAGTCTATAAAGGGCTTGATATTGGCACGGCTAAGGCAACTAAAAAAGAACAAGAAAACATTCCGCACTATCTTTTAGACTTTGTGAGTGTCGAAGAAAATTATACGGTTTATGATTATCAAAAAGATGCTCGTAAAATCTTGGCCGAAAATAAAAATCGTAATATTGTTATGGTAGGGGGTACAGGTCTTTACTTAAAAAGTGCTTTATATGACTACCGTTTTAGTGAAGAAGAAAAGACTTCTTTTGATAAGTATAGTAAGCTAACTAATGAAGAATTATATGCTTTGTGTCTAAAAAAAGATAAGAATTGTAATATTCATATTAATAATAGAAAAAGATTAGAAAGATTTTTAGATAGAAAAGAAAGTACCGTGGTTCCGTGTAAACCTTTATATGAGTTTTATACTATTGGTCTTACAACTAAAAGAAGTAATCTTTATGATAAGATTAATAACCGCGTAGATAAGATGATTAAAGATGGTCTTATTCTAGAAGCAAAAAAGTTTTATGATGAAAAGGTATTTAGTAAAGCTCTTTTAACAGGAATTGGTTATAAAGAGTTATATCAATACTTTGATAATAAAATAACTTTAGAAGATGCTATTGATCTTATTAAGAAAAATAGCCGTCATTATGCTAAAAGACAGTATACTTGGTTTAATCATCAGATGAATGTTACTTGGTTTAATACTGATTATGAAGACTTTAATAAAACTGTTTTGGAAGTAGAAAATTATCTTGAAAGAGAAAAGTTAAAGAAAAATACCAAATAATATCCAGAAAAAAGATAATAAATGATAGTAAACTTGAGAAAAAAAGAGTAAAATAAGAAAAGGTGATTGATATGCGATTATTTGTAATTGGGGGTAAAAGTGGTAGTGGTAAATCAACATTAGCTAAATTAATCAAAGAACATTATAATAAATTAGGAGAAAAGACCATTATTACCGAATTTTCTAAGTATCTAAAACTCTATGCCTATGAGATGATTTCTTGGCCTTGGGATTTAGAACATAAACCCCGTTTGTTCTTACAAAATATGGGCGAAAAAGTTCGAAGAGAGTTTGGCTATGATTTTTTTATAAAAAGAGTCTTTGATGATATTGAAATCTTTAAAGATTATTTTGATAATGTGGTAATTGATGATGCTAGATTAGTCGAAGAAATTAAAGAAAGTAAATTTAGATATCCAGATTGTATTACTATTTACATTGAATCAAATGAAGATAATGGTTTAACCGAAGAAGAAAAAAACCATATAACAGAAAAAAATCTTGATGATTATTATGATTTTGATTATAATATTAGGTATGTTTCTTTAGAAAAGTTAACTAAAGAGTTAGAAAGTATTTTGGAGGAAGTAAAATGAATTTAAGAAGTGCATATATTAATTTTTTTGTTAGTAAAGGACATAAACAAATTCCTAGTGCTCCAGTAGTGCCTGAAAATGACCCATCCGTTTTATTTAATACTGCTGGTATGCAACCTCTTATCCCTTATTTAATGGGGGAGGCCCATCCTTATGGTAAGAGACTTTGTGATTATCAAAAATGTGTTCGTACTAATGACTTAGAAGAGGTAGGAGATACTACCCATCATACTTTCTTTGAAATGTTAGGTAATTGGTCTTTAGGAGATTACTTTAAAGATGAAGCTATTTCTTGGAGTTTTGAATTTTTAACTAAAGTTTTAAATATTCCGGTTAGTAAGCTTGCGGTTACGGTGTTTGCTGGTAATGATGATATTCCTTTTGATGAAGTAAGTTATAATAAGTGGTTAAGTCTAGGTATTCCTGCTTCCCGTATTGTTAAGACGACCGAAGATAATTTCTGGATAGCAGGGACAGCTGGTCCTTGTGGCCCCGATACGGAAATATTTTACTTCCGTAGTGATGATGAGGTTCCTGAAGAATATGATTTAGATGATAATCGTTGGGTAGAAATCTGGAATAATGTCTTTATGCAATATTATAAAGATCAAAATGGTATTTCTGAATTATCGCAAAAAAACGTTGATACTGGGATGGGAATTGAAAGAACAACGGCTATTTTAGAAGGCGTTAATGATAATTACCTATCAAGTATCTGGACTAATATTATTAAAAAAATTGAAGAAATATCCCATCTTACTTATGCTGGTAATGAAAAGTCTATGCGTATTATTGCCGATCATTTACGTACAGCTGTCTTTATTTCAGCCGACCCAGCTGGTATTAAACCTAGTAATACCGACCAAGGCTATATTTTAAGAAGATTAATTCGTCGCGCTATTCGTCATGCTAGAAACCTAAATATTGATATTAATAGTGATTGGGATATCGAAATAGCTAAGATTATTTTGGCACAATACCAACCATATTATCAAGAATTAATTGATAACGAGAATGCTGTTTTTGATAATTTAACTAGCGAAAAGAAAAAATTTAGCCGTACTTTAGAAAAAGGCTTAAAAGAATTTGCTAAATTAACTGATGGTAAACAAATCGTGGATGGTGAGACGGCTTTTCACTTATTTGATACTTTTGGCTTTCCTTTAGAGCTTACTTGTGAAATGGCCACGGAAAAAGGCTTGAAAGTTGATATTGAAGACTATAAGAAACGTTTCAAAGCTCATCAAGACCTATCAAGAACCGCTTCGGCTGGCAAATTTAAAGGTGGCCTTGCAGGTAATAGTGAAATTGAAACTAAGTACCATACGGCAACACATTTACTTAATGCTGCTTTAAAAGTGGTACTAGGACCAACTGTTCATCAAAAAGGGTCTAATATTACAGATGAAAGAATGCGTTTCGACTTCAGCTGTGATCATAAATTAACCGAGGAAGAAAAGAAACAAACGGAAGACTTAGTTAATAAATGGATTAAAGAAGATTTACCTGTTGTTTGTAAGGAAATGAAAAAGGACGATGCCATCAAAAGTGGGGCTGAATGTATGTTTATTGAAAAATATCCCGACATTGTAACTGTTTATGAAATTGGTGATGTATCTCGCGAGTTATGCGGGGGACCTCATGTTAAACATACCGGTGAGATTGGTAAATTTAAAATCAAAAAGGAAGAAGCTTCTAGTGCTGGCGTTCGCCGTATTAAAGCCATCATTGAGTAAAATAAAATTGACAGATAATAAATTTAAGATTAAAATAACTATATAAATATTTTGGAAAGAGTAATAAATTTAATTCAAGTAGAGAGTTTGCGGCTGGTGAAAGCAAATTGAATTATTTTACGAAAAACAACCAAGCAAAGAATATTTCGTGTTATCGCGTTAAGATTAATTAAGGTAGAAAAAATTTCTATGAAGTAGGATGGCACCGCGTCAGATACGCTCCTACAGATGTAGAAATTTTTTCTTTTTTAGAAAGTAGGAAAGACATGGAAAAATTATATGTAAATGAATTAAGTAAACATTTGAATGAAAAAATAACATTTGAAGGTTTTGTTGATACTATTAGAGATAAAAAATGGGTAATGTTTGTTATTCTTAGAGATTCTAAAGGTAAAGTCCAAATGACTATTGAAAAGAGTGAAGAAAAGAATGCTAAGCTTTTAGAGATTATGAGTAATACCACCATTGATTCTGTTATTAAAGTTAAAGGCTTATTGCAAGAAAATCAGGCTGTTAAACTAGAAGGAATGGAATTAATTCCCGAAACTATCGAGGTTTTAAGTAAAGCCGAAGCTCTACCATTTGATTATAACAATTTAGAAGGTGTATCCCTTGATACGAGATTAGACTATCGCTTTCTAGATTTGAGAAATGAAAAGAATATGTTAGTGCGTCAAATTGAATCTTGTATGGTAGGCGCAATGCGTGAATACCTATATAAAGAAGATTTTACGGAAATTCATACCCCTAAATTAATCGGGGCTGCCTCAGAATCAGGTAGTGAAGTCTTCGAGGTTAAATACTTTGATCGTAAGGCTTATCTTGCCCAGTCTCCACAGTTTTATAAACAAATGGCTATGGCAGCGGGAATGAGTAAAATCTTTGAAGTAGCACCAGCTTTCCGAGCTGAAAACTCCAATACTAATCGTCATGCTACTGAGTTTACTTCTTTTGACTTAGAATTTAGTTATATTGATTCTTATGAAGATGTTATGGATATGGAAGAAAATCTTCTTATTGCGGGTTTAACTAAAGTTAAAGAACATTTTGGGGATAAGATTAAAGAAGTCTTTGGTAAGGAAGTAATTATTCCTACGAAACCATTTCCTAGAATTAAACTTCAAGATTTATATAATGAACTAAAAGAAAAGTATGGTTTTGTAATTCCTACCGAAGATGTAGGAGACTTAAATGCTGAGGCTGAAAAATTAGCTTATAAGTATGTGATGGAAAAGTATAATAGTGAATTCTTATTTATTACGGATTATTCAAAGACTAAGAGAGCATTTTACCATATGCGTAAAAATGATATTCCTCAAGGTTACGATTTAATTTGGCGTGGCTCAGAGATTACAACTGGAGCCCAAAGAGAACATCGTTATGATATCTTAAAAGCTCAAGCCCAGGAAAAAGGTTTAGGCGAAGATGTTAAATTCTACTTAGAATTCTTCAAATACGGTTGTCCTCCTCATGGTGGCTTTGCCGTTGGTGTTGATCGTTTAACTATGCTTTTACTAGGACTTCCTTCAGTTAAAGAAACCCAATTCTTATTTAGAGGCCCTAACCGTTTAGAACCATAAGAAAGGAAAGATAAAAATGGATATTAAAGATATAACAAAAGACCTTATTGGAAAGGAAATTACCATTTGTGGATGGGTTAAAAATCATCGTAAACAAGCCGCTTTTGGTTTTATTAATCTTTTTGATGGTACTTGTACAAATAGTTTACAAGTCGTATATGATAATACTTTAAAAGACTTTGAAGAAATAGGACGTATTCATATTGGCTCTTCCATTAAAGTTATTGGTACCGTTAAGAAAAGTGAAGGTAAGGGTCAAGACCTTGATTTAGTAGCTAAAGATGTTATTTTACTTGGTGATTGTCCGGAAGATTATCCTATTCAACCTAAAAGACATACTTTGGAATACTTAAGAAGTGTTGCTTACTTAAGACCACGTACTAATACCTTTCAATCAGTATTTAGAATTAGAAGTGCCGCTGCTCAAAGTATTCATGAGTATTTCCGTAAACATAATTACCTTTATGTACATACGCCTTTAATTACTACCGCCGATTGTGAAGGCTCTGATCAAATGTTTAAGTTAACTACTTTTGACTTAAATAATATCCCTATGAAAGATGGGAAAGCTGATATGTCTAAAGACTTATTTGGGCGTACTGCTTTCATTACTGGTAGTGGCCAACTTCATGGCGAAACTTTTGCTCATGCTTTTAAGAAAATTTATACTTTTGGACCTACTTTTAGAACGGAAAACTCTAATACCAAGACTCATGCTAATGAGTTTTGGATGATTGAACCTGAAATTTGTTTCTGTGACTTAGATGGTCTTATGGATATTGAAGAAGACTTCTTAAAATATATCGTTAATTATATTTTAACTAATTGTCGTGAAGATGTAGAATTTCTTGATAAATTTGTTTCTAAAGGACTTAAAGAAAAGCTAGAGAAATTAGTAACTAGTAAGTTTACTAGAATAGACCATAAAGATGTAATTGATATCTTAAAGAAAGCTCCAGTTAAATGGGAGTTTACTCCGGAATATGGGGAAGATATTGCTAAAGAACACGAAAGATATATTACTGAATATTTTGGCGGCCCAGTCTTCATTAAAAACTGGCCTAAAGATATTAAAGCTTACTATATGAAAGTTAATAGTGATAACAAGACCGTAGCTGCTGTTGACTTAGAAGTACCAGGTTGTGGTGAATTGATGGGTGGTTCCCAAAGAGAAGAAAATTACGAAAAACTAATTAGTCGTATGAATGAATTTAATATCAATAGAGAAGATATTGAATGGTATGTAAACTTAAGAAAATATGGGACTACCATTCATTCTGGTTTTGGTATGGGCTTTGAAAGATTAATTATGTATCTAACGGGAATGGAAAATATCCGTGATGTTATTCCTTATCCTCGTACTCCTGGTTCTTGCGAATATTAGAATATTTAAAAAGATTAGACTTTAAACTCTTTAAAGAGAATTGTCTAATCTTTTTAAAACTTATTTTATGGCATCTTTTAAGAGTTTGTAAGCTTGTTCTTGACTAATTGTACATGGTTTAACATGAAAATTAGGTAGTAAATGCATATGATAGTGCTTGATTGCTTGACTAGTCCCATAATTTACGCGAGTGCTAATGGCTTTAGCCTTAGCTTTATCCATAAGAATAGGGATTAATTTCTTGGCTACCTCATTAATATGAAGTAAAGTTTCCTCATCAATCGTCATTAAATCTTCAAAGTGTTTCTTAGGAATAATAAGAGTATGACAATCACTATCAGGATATAAATCTAGAATAGCAATAACTTTTTCATCTTCATATATCTTTTTACAAGGGACTTCTCCTTGTATCATTTTACAAAATAAACATTCCATAATTATGCCTTCATATTAAGTGTATCATTTTTTAGAGGAAAAATCATTATTCTGGCAACCATTTATTTTTTTAAAACTAAAAAAAGGGCTTGCAACCCATTATTTTAAGTAATCAGTATCAACTTTATCTATTTCTTTTGAAACCTCTTCATCATCTGTAAGCTCAACATAATCATCATCTAATTCCTCAACTGGAACCTTTATCTTAGTATCCCCAACAATTTCTATACCTAGTTCTTTATTAATATTTAAATTGACAATACCATCTTTAATACTAACATCACTTACCGTCGGCTGTTGAATACTTTTTACTATAACTTCATTAGAACTTGATACATCATCGACATTTAAGCGCATCGTATCGGAATAATTAAATTTCTGCGTACTAACTGCCGTCTTACTATCATTATCATAAGAATACCATACATTTACATCAAAACTTCCAGATACTAATACTTTGTTTCCGAGATTAGTGCCATTAAAAGTATGGTTAATAACCCAACAGCCTAAAATGGTATTAGGAACTTCTTCGGTTTCTAAAGTATATTTATTGGTACTATTTTTCTTTCCCTTAGCAATAACGGCCTTGGTAACAATTTCTTTATAATTCATAAATATCACCCTTCTAAAATAATCTATGCTTATCTTGCTAATTAATGACTACTGGGTAATTAGTTTTGGAAAAAACCAGCTAATTCCTTGACAAGAAGAAGAAAAAAAGCGTATACTAAATTCCTACTGCAAGATGGGAGATTATTATGGAGACTACTTATTATTTAAAGAAAGCTATTAACTTATATAAAAATAGAAATTATGAAGAAGCATTTTTACTATTTAAAAATATTATAAAAAGATATCATAAGTATTCAGATATTTCTAAGAGTGAGTATTTAGAGAGTAATATGTACTTAGGAAAAATTGTTCTCAGAGATAAGACTAAGACTATAGAAGATGCTACTAAATATTTTTATCCTGTCTTAAAAGAGGGAAGTGTTTATCAAAAAGAACAAGTTTATTTTGAATTAGCTACTAAGTATCGCCTAGATAAGATACCTCTTAAAGCTATTATTTTATATGAGACTTGTCTTTTAATGGTTCCTAGTGATACTTATGTTATGACTGATTTAGCTAATATGTATCTTAGTCGTAATTCTTTAGAAGAAGCTAGTAAGTATTTCCAAAAGATTCTAGAAGTTGCTTTTAATATGAAAGGAAAATTAAAAAGACAGATTGCTCTTAATACGGCTTATATTGGTTTAGCTAGAATTGCTGTTAAAAAAGATAATAAAAAAGAAGCATTAACGTATTTAGAGCAAGTAAATCCTACGACTATTAGTGATTATGAACAACTAGAAATGGTTTATTCTTGTATTTATTTTCAAGAGGGGTTACTTGATGAGGCTCTAAATTTTTTAGAAACTAATGTTCATAGTAGAATTGATTATATTAAGTATCGTTCTTTAGCAAAATCAGGGATTATTTATGCTCTTAAAGATAATCATAAGACTTCTTTAGAGTATCTAAAAGATTCTTATGATCCTTATGATAATATTGCTCTAGGAGCCCTTTATCTTAAGACTAAAGAGTATGATAAAGCTTGTAATAGTTATTTTTTAGCAGCGAGGATAGATCAAAATTACTTAGTTAAAGCTTTAGAATGTGCTATGTATTTTGATGAGGTATTAGCGATTAAGATAGTTAATAATCTTTTAGATACTAGTGTTCCTAAAGAAAAGTATTTCTCTATTATTTTGTATTTAAGTAAGAAATATAATATCTTCTTTACTGGTGTTAGTTATGAAGCCTTAAACTCTTATAATGAGGCTTTAATTAGTCCAAGTTTAGAAAAAGCTTTAGAAAATTTAAAAATAAGTAATAAGTTAAATCCAAATCTAGGGATTGCTACAATACTCATAGAAAGTACAGTTAAGATATTATTAAATACTAATGAAGTAAAAGCAACTAAAATAGAGGGACCCATCACAGATAAATATTATCTTTATCTTCCTTTTATCGGGTGGAATCTAGAAGATTATTTAGTTGTAGAGACTCTTAAAAATACTAAAGAAGTAGTAAGAATTGATTTAGCTAAAGAATGTTTTTCTGAAGTTAAGACAAGTATGATTTTAAAGAAAGATAAGAATATTTCCAAAATATTTAAGTAGGTGAACATTATGAAAAATGAAAAATTAAGATTAGCCAGGGATTATTATTTTAATCATCAGTATCAAGAAGCTCTTAAAGAGTTTTTATATTGGTATCAAAAAGAAGAGGGTATTACTAAGATTGAAGCAGCTTTTTTTATTGGGAAAATTTATAGTATTTTAGATTATCCTTTAGAAGTTATAAATACTTATTATAATATTGTTTTAGAAAGTAAGATTCCTTTATATACAGCTAGGGTTTATACGGAAGAAGGGTTTTATTATCGGAAGAGGGGAGAGTTTAAAGAAATGGCTAGACTATATGAGAAGGCTATTCATATTAATCCCTATGATATTAAAGCTTTAACGGAGTTAGCACTTTATCATTTAACTAGTGGAAATTTAGAAAAAGCCGAAGAGTTATATGAGAATATCTTATTCGTTAATAGAAAAACTTATGTTTTTGATAAGAAAGTTCGGAATGATAATATAGCCTTCATAGGACTTGCAATGATTATGATTAAGAAAAATGATTTAGCTAAAGCTAAAGAGTATTTAAGACAAGTAATAGAGCTTAATCCTAAAGATAAAGAGACTTTAAATAAGTGTTATGCTAATATAGCTTTCTTAGAAGAGGATTATAATAAAGCTTTAATATTCTTAAGGAATAATACTTTAAGTAAGAATAATAAAGTAAGAATAGAGTCTTTAGAGAAGATGGGGATAATCTATGCTATTAAGGGTGATTTTGAAGAAGCTATTAAGACTTTAGAAGTAGTTAGTATTGGGACTAATAAAAATCATTATGCTAATTATATCTTAGGATATATATATTATAAAGAACATGATTATCTTAAAGGATATAAGGCTAATATGATAGCTAGTAGGGAGTATCCTAAGTGTTTAATATATGCTTTAAAGTGTGCAATGCATCTAGATATGAATCTTACTCTTAAGACGGCTAATTTAGTAGTAGAAAATAGTGTTCTAGTAGCTAAGTATCGTCCTTATCTTATATATCTAAGTAAAAAGTATAATATTTTCTTTCCGGGATTAGATTATAATAATCTAATGAATAAAGAGATTCAATTATGTAAATATTCTTTAGAGGATTTAAGACGAGATACTATAGACACTTGTGAATTAAATAATAATATATCTATAGATGAGTTAATTAATTATACTATTCCTAGTCTTATAGAAGATATGCCTCCTTATAGAAATGAATACTGTGATACTTATATAATTTATTCTAAAGATATAGGAGTAAATGGTAAAGATTATATAATAGTTACTACTTATAAAGATTCTAAAGAGATAATTGATATTAAATTAAGCACTAGGACTTCTCTAGATTACTATGAATCTTCTCATTCTCTTAGATATAAACCTTTAATTAGAAATTTATTTATATAAGAATGACTTCTTTAGAATAGTATATCCTTTAGTAGTCTTTTTTCTTTTGTATAAATTC
>ENA-ORLU01000721-ORLU01000721.1-human-gut-metagenome-genome-assembly--contig:-NODE-721-length-29769-cov-4.617069_pt1 | contig 29769 bp, 29 predicted proteins | sample MGYA00243009_ERZ508833 | MGnify/ENA primary metagenome ERZ508833 (study PRJEB26277, sample SAMN04329763) | human gut metagenome | biome: human-associated habitat | host: Homo sapiens | place: USA...
TTCCTATTAATAATACTAATATACAAGGTATACCTATATATAAGTATCTCTTATACTTCTTAAATTTTAATTTCTTTAAATACTTATCTTTATTAAATTTCTTCATCATAAATAAATCCATTCTATTTTATCAAAAAACATACCTTTACATATATTTACAACTTTCATAGAGTTTAATACTCTATGAAATTGCTAGGTAAATACTGGGTTAGAGTCGCATTTGACTACAATTTTTGACTAGAAATTAATGCTAAATAAATTTTTGCTTTACGCCATGAAAGCCAGTATTAACCTAACAATTTTACATTTTTTACTGACTAGAATTTTGACTATAAAAATAAAATTTATTCTCTTTAAAATAGCTTAAAAATATGATATATTTGTAATATAAGTTAAAAACAATAGCCAAAAACTGCTTTCGTAGAGTATTAAACTCTATGAAATTTTTCTTATTTATAAGCACTTTTCCACTAAAAAAAGACCTACTAGATTAGTATCTAATAAGTCTTTATACCCTACTTCAGAATTATTTTAAAGAATTTATTTTTTCTTTAGATAAACCAATCATTTCAGCAATATAGTCAATAGATGCATCAGTACTTAACATCTTTTTAGCAATCTCAATAGCTTTATTATTAGAACCATCTTCTTTAGCTTTTAATTTATCAGTCTCAAAGACTTTCATAAACTCAGCTTGTTGGTATAAGAATTTTAAATTATCAATATTACTTGAATACTTTTCCATGATAACTTTAAACACTAAAAAACCATAAGTCTTTTAACTTACAGCCTATTATTTATCTTTTAAGACTTCTTTTCAAAGAGATACCTTGTTCTTCTGATAATCCTTGATAACTAGGAATTCCTTTACTAACATCACAAGAGTTAACTATATTATCAATATAACTATTATTATTTTTTTCTAAATTATATAATCTAATCTTTTCTTTAACATTATATTCAATCTCTATTAATCTCTTAGTATAATCACTATCTTTAGACATCTTAAGTCTTACTTTTCTATTACCTTGTTCCTTAACTTGATACTCTACATACTCTCTAGATAAATTATATAGTCTTTTAACATCTTCTCTATATCCAACATACTTATTATTAAAAATAATATTTATATCTTCTCCTATCATCTTAACAAACTCTAGGACTTCTTCTTCATTTGGATTATCAAGTCCTAAGTTTAAAGACTTATTATCTTTAGAAAGTCCTAAAGACTCTTTTAACATCTCTTCTAAATGATCAATATTTTTCTTACCAGGTAAATCTATTAACTTAAAAGAAGTATAATCTAAAAGAATATTTATTCCAAAGACTAAAAAGTAATGGAGATAAATAGGTATCATTAACCCAATATTCTCTAGGAGCCAATAATTACCAACGAAAGTTATGCTTCCTATGAATACAGCTGCTAAGAACTTAGGAAAACTTGTATTTTGTTTAGCTAAGTCATAATACCATTTCTTATTATTTAGCATATTCTGATAACAAATCTTAACCTCTTCTTCCGTATATAATCCACCACCAGAAAGCCAATTTCTAATGATATCCCATTCTTTTTTAGAAGCCGAATTAGCTAAATGTTGTCTATCTAAGTCATATTTATCAAATATTTCCATAAGTCCTCTTTTCTCTTCGTATGTGTACTTTAGCATTCTTTATTTCTAAAGTCAATAATATAATTATTATTACATTGCTTACTAACTATTCTTATGATATATTACTACTACTAAAGGAGATAATATGCATCTAACTAATATTGATATCATCAGAACTAACTTTAATATTAAGAATAATTATCCTATTATTAGTAATATCTCTTATACTTATCAGTATATAGAATATTTAAGTCTAAAGATTAAATATGAACATAATAATTTAGTTATAACTAAATTACTTATTAAAGATTATATAGTTAATTCTATCTCTATAATAGAAGCCTTATTTTATTTAATTATTAAATCTTATAAACCTCTTAAATATAGAATTAACTTTTCTAAGTTATTAAAAATTATTATAGAAGATAATCATCTTAAATTATCTAAGGAAGATATAACTCTCTTGTATAAATTAAAGTATTTAAGAAATAAAATTCATATCTACTCTTCTTATAAATCTAATCTAACAGATTATAACTCCTATACTAAAAAAGATTATCTTCTTATGAAGACAATCCTCTATAAAATCTTAAATAATAATTATATAAGTAATGGTAAATTCAAAGAAATATAATTAATAAAGTTTTAACTGATATGGATTAGAACTTTCTCCTGTCCCTGATTTGATAGAAATGTTAGATTTAAGGAAAAGGGTTGGACTGACACCATTAGATCTTCGAGGGGGAAAAGTACTTGCAGTGCCATCATAATAATAAATTCCAATAACATAAGAAGTGTTGCTGCCGTAATTGCGAGGCATTAATGTCCAATAGCCATTAACTTTTCCATTATAATTATACAGATAATCATTTTCTTTACAATCAACAAAATCTGAGGAACCCCAACCATTAAGTCCTTTTGCTAGACAAGCTGCTCTATCTTTGGTTGTTCCTCCACTTGTAGCATAGCCATAATCACTGGGATACATTAATCCAATTTTGCCAATCCAAGTAGTTGGTCTACCCATATATACGGTTGTTCCTCTTTCTGCTGTGTAGTACATACTTGCAGTAGAAGTATTGTCATCATTACTGCCTAAATTCCAAACAATGCTCTCAATGGCATTTCTTGTTATATCATTTTTTAAGCCAGTTGAGGTAAAATCTACTTCAATACAGCTAAATGATGCACCACTAGCAATCTCGGCAGGTCTGCATCCTTTGGTACCATTATAATATGAACCCATTTTACTATATATTTCTTGATTATTAGTGTCTAAAACTACATCCCCAGAAATTTTATAACCCGATTTTAAATAATTAATGGGATTTAACATCATCATTAACTGAGAATCACTCCAGTCATTCGAACCAAAATCATAATCTTCATCATCACTTATCGAAGTTCCTACTCCCATTTTTTTATAATCCCAAGAATAATCGCCTAAAGAATCAGCTCTTATAATCTTAACTAGATTTTCTTTAGAGCCATCTTCTTTAGTTACATTATTAAAGACTCCAATAATACGCCATAACTCACAAGTATCAGCCGTTTGATTATTATAATCATTACAATTAAAATAAATATAATTATTGGGGTCTTTACCAATATATCTTATATTTTTCCCAGGGTCATCTGTTGCAAACATACTAGAATCGCTATCTAATGATACCATTATTGAATCAGCTACATTAAGCTCTTTAGGAATAAAATAAACATTGCATTTACTTCTTTGTGTAACATTAGTAGTCAATAACCCCCACCTACTATAATTCCATTCTCCTATTGCTCCATTATCACAGACCACTTTATCTACAGCATATCCATCCCATTTACCTGGTAAACTCTTAGAGTATTCTCCATCTATATAAGCTCCTACTACGACATCTCCATAGATAAAATCTCCTACAGTTGTTCTTACTACTTCTTCCTCTTTAAAGACACTAAACTTTGAATAAGCAAAGTATATTCCTATTAATAATACTAATATACAAGGTATTCCTATATATAAGTATCTCTTATACTTCTTAAATCTTAATTTCTTTAAATACTTATTTTTATTAAATTTCTTCATATTAACATAACCCATTTCTAGCTATAATACGCGACACTTATAGCCTACCCAAGATTTAAAATAATATACATATCCCCTAATTCCGTTTTCATAGAGTTAAAAACTCTATGAAAATACTAGGTGAATACTGGGTTTATAGTCTATTTGACTATAATTTTGACTAGAATAGATTTTATTTTCTGACTAGAATAATTCTTAGTAAAGCTAGTATTCACCTAGGCTTGAAAATATATTATTTGACTAGAAATTTGACTACAAAAAGATAATTTATCTTTAAATATATCCTTTAAAAAGGCTTGAAGATATGATATCATTTAGGTATAAGGTAAAAATAGTATCCGAAAATCGCATTCATAGAGTTTTTAACTCTATGAAATATCTTATCTAAAGAATATATTATTCCCAAGAAATATATATTCATACTAAAAAAGAGTACTAAGTACTCTACCATCTATAACCAGCTATATCATCTTTAGAGAAATTATAATCTAAAGACTTATTATAAGCCTCTTCATAAGATCTTTTCTTCCAAGTATAATCTTCATTTAACATATTAATACTATTAACTCTAGGACTTATATCCTTATCAGGATATAAATATCCTAAGACATTTAATTCATAAATAGTCTTATTAAATTCTTCATTATCTAAAATATCCGTATCTATAATCTTCGTAAAACAAGAGATAACCGGAACATTTAAAATCGCTGCATACTGATAAGCCCCTCTCTTAAGAGGACGTATCTTTCTATAATTAAACCACATTTCTTCTTCTGGATATATTAAGACTATATTCCCATCACTAAGAATCTTTCTTAAATTCTCTTTAAAAGTCCCCGCTAAATACGTTGGACTCTTACTAACCGGAATAGTATTCGTATAATTCATTAAGAAACCTAAACTACCAGGCATTGCTAAATTAGTATCTTGAATAACAATATATAAATCTTTCTTTAAGACCTTCTCTACTAACTTTCTAATAATAAATGTATCTAAAGGATTAAAATGATTACTAGTAATAATAGCCCCCTTACTTAAATCTAAGTCTTTAAGATTCTCTAATCCCTTAATAGTTATATCTTTATCTAATAATTTCATATACTTACTTATAGTCATATTAGCTATCATATGTTTAATAGTATAACTAAACTTCTTACTCTTATTCTTATAAAACTTATTAATTAACTTCATAATCTCTTCATCAGACATTACTGCATCATTAACTTCTACTTTTCTATTAAGTTCTTTATTAATAATATTAGTTTCTATATTCTTAATAACTTCTTTTTTAGAACCCCCAATAATCATAATCTCTCTTCTTTCCCACTATCAAATACACTTTTAAAAGTAACATCATCATTAACTATCTCTCTACATCTTCTAATCATAGAATTTAAACACTCATCATCTTTCTTCTTATCTTCTAAAGTATAATTATCTTTAATCCTCTTTATCTCTTCATAATATGGTGTTTTTTTAGCATATTCCCAGAAATATTTCTCTCCAGCTACATTATCATAATGCCAAGGTTTCTTAAATAAATTAAAATGAATTATCCCTGGATTATCTATTAATTTATTATCTTTAGATACTGTAGCATTCCATCTATTATCTATTAATAATTTCTTATTCTTTAGAATAGCATTTATATAAGATTGATCAGGATCAACATTTCCAAAATTATACTTCTTAAATAGATATAAAAACTTTTCTGCAAAATGATGTTCTCTTAAAGCTTTCATATCAAAAACTAACATCCCCGAGTTCATATATTCTTTATAATTTACCCCAACACCATTAGTAAAATAATTAGTAATATCATCAATTCCTAGACAAGAAGTCTCTGTACATCCCCCTATGTAGTTATCACCTAAGTCTATATTATATAACTTACTAATATCATCTAATACTAGAGTATCACTATCTATATATATAGCCTTATCATACTCTTTAAAACAATCCGGAATAAATATTCTAAAGAAAATAGCTAAACTAAAATAATCTTCTCTTAGTCTAGTCCCTTTCTTATCAGTAATTGTTCTTAACCTCTCATCCATATTATTAAACATAATCTTAGCATAATCAGTCTCTAAACTTAAGATCTTATTCTTATTTTCTTCACTTAACCCATTATTAACTATATGAATATTATAAAAATACTCCTGACTAGCCTTATCTAATAAGGATTTTAAAGCTACACTTAAGAAAGGGGCAAAGTTATCATCGATGGTAAAAAACACTGGTATTATCTTACTATTTTGCATTTTCCACTCCTTATATTCTCTAAGTAACCAATCAAACTCATGACAATTTAAAATCTCATGAACTCTATCAATCTGCCAAGGCTTAACCTTCTGAGTCTTTATCACCGGGAAGAATTTAAACGTCGTTGTAAAGTGTCTAAAGACTGTATCTTTCTGCATACTCTTCTGTTCATTATACTTCCTATCAACAATAAGCTTATGTTTACAAAGAATATTTAAAGCACTCTGATCAGGTAATAACATTTTTTTACTAGCACACAACTCTCTAGCCTTCTTTAAGATATCATTTTTCTTTAATAAATCTAAATTAAGTAGTAATACTCCTGAGTTTAAATAATCCCTCTTAAAGATATTCTTCTTATAAATATGACTACCATAATAATCTAAAGCTCCTACTACTTCATAAGTACTATTATCTAGCTCATAAAACTCTTTAAAACTCTTATAAGCTAAAACATCCGTATCTAAATACAATATCTTCCTAGGTAACTCTACTAAATCAGCATATAATCTTAACATACAATAAGGAGTAAACAAGGTATCTTTATTCGCCTTACACTCATTATTCTTATAGACATCACTCATATCAATAAGACTAACCTTACTATCTTTATTAACACTCTTCACTAAAGTATCTAAACTATATATAAACTCTCTATCAATCATCTTATAATCTAAATAATTCATAGATAAAACATAAATATTTAAAATACCCTTTTCTACCTCTAAAATAGACCTTATCGATAGATATAACCCATCTTTAATATTACTATCTCCACAATATAATAAATTCATTTCTACTCCTCTATATACCCTATTAAATAAGACTTATATTTCTTTAAATAAAATTTATCTTCTTTAGTAGTATCTATATCCTTAATACTCTCTAGAGTTAATCCACTCATCTTTAAAATAGCCTCTTTCTTAACCCATATCTTCGTAAAAAGATATTCCTTATCTGTAGAATTCTCTATTAACTCTCTTTCTTTAGAATTAAAGAAATACTTAACAACCCTAGGTCTATAAGTAAATCTTTCTATATCAATTCCTACTCTTCTTGTAGAAGTTACTCCTACTACAACATTATCCTTATCACTAAGACTAAAATAAATATTACTATTCTTAAAATAAGGTTTACCATTCCTAGTCCTTAAAACAACCTCATCTTTAAGATTATTATCCTTCTCTATTAAATTAATTAACTCCTTAGTAGTTATATCTTCTTTAATATATAACTTCATCATTACTTATTTAAATAATCAACAATATCTTTAACCGTCTGTAAAGTCTTAATATCCTTATCAGGTATTGTTAAATGATACTTATCTTCACATTCACTAATCAAAGTCACTATATCTAAAGACTCTAACTCTAAATCCGTCATTAAATTAGACTTCTCACTAATCTTTTCTTCCGGAATCTCACAAACCTCACTAATTAATTTAATAACATCACTAGTTAATATTTTCATTATTATCCTCCATCACTTTATTTCTTAAAATCTTATGATTATTATTTTTCTTAAATTCTCTTGTTCTTAAAATACACTTACTAATCTGATGATTCTTAGGAACACTCTTATTATATTGATAAATCAAATTATTAAAGTAAGTAATATTTCCTAAATACTCTTCATTAGGATATATATATGCTACTAACTGATTATTTAAAGAATCTACTACTACCTCACATACCCCTTTATCTTTTAGGAGTTTTTCTTCTATCATCTCCGGTAAGATATTCTCCCCATTCGATAAGATAATCAAATTCTTCTTTCTCCCCGTAATAAAGAGAAACCCATCTTTATCAACATATCCTAAGTCCCCCGTTTTAAACCACCCATCACTTAAAACTTCTTTGGTACTTTTAGTATCCCCATAGTACCCAAGCATCACATTCTTACCCTTAACAAGAATCTCCTCATCAACAACTTTTACCTCAATATTCCGACCAACTAAACCAACCGAACCATCTTTACCATAGAAATTACGATTAACAGCCACAACCGGACTACATTCCGTAATTCCATACCCATTTAATATTTCAATCCCAATACTGCGAAACCACTTAACATACTTACTGTCTAAATAAGCACCCCCACAAATAAAGTATTCTAAGCGCCCCCCAAACTCATCTCTAATTGCTTTAAATAACTTAGCCCGAATATCAATACCAACTTTTAAAAGACTATTAGATAACTTAAGTCCTAATTTTAACTTCTTATCTTGCTTAGTCCGACGAGCCGTAGCCCATATACTCTTATAGAAAGTTTCTATAAATACCGGAACTACAAACATCGTATTAGGACTAGCTATCTTCATTTCTTTTTGTAAGGACTTAAGACTACTATTGATAAATATAGGCTCATGATAATAAAAAGGTTTTAAAATCCCCGTAATAAGCCCAAAAGAATGATGAAAAGGTAAAACCGCATAAACAGACCCATTAGGTTTAAAAAGACTAGCTAGAGACCATATATCAAAGCAAATATTCTCCTCACTTAACATAACAGCTTTATTAAAACCGGTAGTCCCCGAAGTAAAGAAAATTACCCTACAATCTTTAGGATTAGTAAATCTAATAAAATCTTTCTCACTCTTATAAGTATCAATCTCTTCAATAGGATACATCTTACTACCAATCCCACTTAAATTATCACAATACTCTTTAGAATAAAAACAAGTATTAGTATTCGTATTCTTAAGCATCTTCTTTATATCATTAGAATCCAAATCTTTATCAATAATAACCGCACAATTTCCACTGATAACAATACTCATAAATATTACTAAAAATTCATAAGAATTATTTCCAATAAGTCCTAAATGTTTATTATTATAAAGATTAGCCATATAATTACTAACTAGTCTTACCTCATCATAAAACTCTTGATAAGTCTTGGAAACTTTAACCTTATTCTTATCTAAATAAGAAAACGCTATATCTTCTGAATTTAATATACTAAGATTCATTAACTCCTTAAAAGAACTAATCTTAGGATTCTCATAATAAGCATAATTTTTCTTCATAGAATATCTCCATCTCAAACTATTTCATTATACTATCTAAAAATGAACTGAATGTGAAATAAAATTTTCTATTCTTTGACTATTTTGTTCCATTCACGATTAAATATAACGTTTCTTAATCGTGAATGAAACAATTTTTATCTAAATACAAAAAAGCACCTAAATTACTTAAGTGCTTTTCTAAAAAATTATTCTTCTAATAACCAATCAATAGCATTCTTATGAATAATACCATTTTGAGAAAAATCAAATTCATCCATAGAAATAACATATTTAGGATAATTATCATCAATTCCTTTGTAAGCTCCAAATTCTCTATCAATAACTTTTTCATCACTTAAAGCATAACAAACTTGATAATATTCTCTTTTATCATATCTAGTTGCTACGAAATCTATTTTTCGACCATTATTATTGCCAATACTAACTTCAAAACCTCTATAGACAAGTTCATTGTAAACAATATTTTCTAAGTAAGCACCGTATTGAGCCTTTTTATTAACATTCAAAATTTGTCCTAAACCTAAATCGGTTAAATAATATTTATCTTTTCGAGATAAAATTCGTTTACCACGAATATCATATTCTGAAGCTTTCATCACCAACATTGAGGATTCTGCGTAATCTAGACAATCATAAACGGATTTAGTTGATATAGGGATTTCTTCTTTTTCAAAAACATTCATCATATTTTGAGTTGAAAACACTTGAGATGGATTAGTTACTAAATATTCTATTACTCTTTCAAAAATAGCAACATTCTTAATATTATACCTTTTTACAATGTCTTTTAAAACAATGGAATTAAATAAATCATATAAATATGTTTTCATAGAATCCATATTATCAAACTCAAATCTCTGAGGCATTCCTCCCCAAAGAATATAATCCGCAAAAGCTTTTTTTACCTCTTCTGTCGTTGTTAAATTCTTTAACTCAACAACTTCCTTAAAATTAAATGGTGCTATTTTAAAAGCCACATAACGTCCCGAAAGCAAGGTTGCCAATTCTCCAGATAATAATTTAGAATTAGAGCCCGTTACAAAAACTGAAGTATTCAAAGTAGCATTAAACGAATTAATAGCCCTCTCCCACTCCGGAACCAGTTGTATTTCATCAAAAAACAAATAATATTTCTTATCATCAGTTATTTTAGAAGTAACATATTCATCAAGTTTTATATAACTATCAATAAACGCATTTTTAACATCCTCAAAATTAAGATAAATAATATGATTATCATCGATGTCCTTGCTCTTTAGCTCATCTATGATTTGCTTTATTAAAACCGATTTGCCAGAACGTCTAATGCCAGTTATAACTTTAATAATATTTTTATCATAAAAGTCTCTTATCTTTGACAAATACTTTTCTCTTTTTATCATAGTAACACCTCATAATCATTATATATCTAAGAATTTAATTTGTCAGTTATCTTTTCCTGTGGGAAAAGATAACACCAAAAATGCTGATATCTTTTCCTGTAAGAAAAGATATCAGCATTTATCAATCGAATTTAATTATCAATAGGTAATTTAACTATAACCACAGTCCCTAAAACTACCTTACTTTTTATCTCAATGCTTCCTTTATGAAGTTCAATAATTCTTTTAACTAAGGAAAGCCCTAGACCATTTCCCTCTTCTGAATGAGACTTATCAGCCTTATAAAACTTTTCAAACACAAATGGTAAATCATCATCTGGTATTCCTATTCCCTCATCCTTAAATTTAACCACATACCAATTATCTTCCAGATAACTAGTAATATACAAAGACTTATCCTTATCACTAAACTTAATCGCATTATCTAAAATATTAATCCATACCTGCTCAATACTATCCTCATTAAGACATAATTTATAATCTAAAATATCTAAATCTAATTCTAGATTCTTCTCTTCAATCTTTTGCATCTCTAAAAGAATAGCTTGTCTTATTTGTTCCCCGACATCATAATTACTCTTATCCGTTAAAATACTTTGTTTTTCAACTTTCGATAAATATAAAATACTATTTGATAAATTAGAAAGACGCGTTGCTTCTTTAATAATAATATCTAAATACTTATCTTTTTCTTCTTTAGTCAAATTATTATTTCTTAACTCTTCGGCATAATTTTTAATCGAACTAATGGGAGTCTTAAATTCATGGGAAAAATTATTAATAAAATCATTTCTTAAGATTTTAACCCCTTCTAATTCTTTAGCCATCTGATTAAAATCATGGGAAAGACGTCCCAAAAACTTGGTCTTATTCTCGCTAATTCTTACGGAGAAATCACCTTCACTAATTTTCTTTGTCGAATTAGATATCTCCTTAATTCCCTTTAAGATTGGTCTTCCAATTAAGATAGAAGCAATAACCCCAATTAAGACAATAGCCATAAAGACCAAAACCCAAAACTGTGATTGATGAAGATCAATCATATAATCCCAACCTAATATTTTATTCCCGATAAAAATTAAAAAACTCAATGCTATAATAATAGCTGCAAAAGTAAGAAACGCTAAAGCGGTAAAATAAAGAGGCAATTTTTGATTAGTTTTTATATCAATATCCCGTTTTTTAATTTTTTTCATTTCTAACCACCTTATACCCTAATCCTCGCACTGATTTTATTTCAAATTCCGGATAATTTTCAAACTTGCGACGAAGACGATTAATATGAGCATCGATAGTGCGATCATCACTATTAGATTCATAACCCCATATCTCATCCATCAGCTGATTTCTAGTAAATATTTTATTTGGATAAGAAAGTAACTTATAAAGAAGAGCAAACTCTTTTTGCGTTAACTCCGTTACTTGTGTACCTCTTCTTACTGTCATAGCATCACAATCAACAACTACTTCTCCAATAACAATTTTCCTTTCTGCTAAAATTTTACTTCTTCTTAATAAAGCCTTAACTCTTAAAAGTAACTCTTCCATTTCCAAAGGTTTAGTCATATAATCATCAACCCCCGTTAAAAAAGCAATCCTTTTATCTTCCATCAAACTCTTAGCCGTCGTCATTAAGATAGGTAAATTTTCTTCCGTTTTTCTTACTCTTTTCGTAAATTCATACCCATCTACTCCTGGTAACATTAAATCTAAAATAATCAAATCTATATGCACATTATCTAGGACTTCTAACCCCTTTTTCCCATCTAAAGCTGTATAAACAATATATCCCTCGCGTTCTAAATTCTTCTTTATAATATTAAGTAAATTAACATCATCTTCCACTACTAAAATATTTATCATAAATACCCCACTTCTAATAAGCTTATTGTATCACAAGAAAATAAAAAGTCCTAATTCTTCTTTAGGACTCTTCTAAATAATATCGGTTTACCACTACTTAAGAAACCTTTATTCAAAATATCAAAATAATCATCATCAAGATACTCCGGTAATAAATCTAACTTCTCTAAGACAGTTAATAAGTCCCTAAAATGAATAATCTTAAAAAGACTTCCCACTCTCTTCTCATAAACTTTTCCCTTCCCAGGAATTCTTTTATACACACCATTAACTTCTTCTAAAGGATAAATAATTAATCTATAGAAAAATAAATCATCAATATACCTAATATCATTAGTATCACTCTTCACTAAGATACCCCCACAAACACTAAACTCTAAACTAGAATAATCTACATCTTTAAGACTATCCAAAGTCTTTAAAATATCCTCTTCAACTCCATTAATACCCGTATCAAGACTATCTATATCTCCTAAGACTAAAGCCTCTTTAAAACTAATCCTACTCCTATTAAAACTATTCCTTATAATATCCTTATCCTTGATTAAATAATTCTTATAAACCCCATTCTTCTTTAATACTTCTTTGATTTCACTTATCTCCATTAATATCACCGTTTCTTTATTTAACCATATATCTCATTATTTGACAATATCAATTTAAAAAAGAACCAAGTCTTAGGTTCTTCTATAAAAACATACTCATATATAATGGCAAATTAATAATTTTATCTCTTGTACTGCCAATATTCTTACTTGATAATTTTATTCCTTGTTCTAAATGCCAATTATCTATTAATGAGTTCAAAGATTTTGACTTCGTATTATCAGCAGCCTTCACTTCTACAGCTGTAATTTTTCCTTGATATTTTATAATAAAGTCTACTTCTAAAGTTGAATTATACTCAAAATAATAAAGCTTTTTACCCCTCTTATTAAAGATATCTGCAATAATATTTTCGTATATAGCTCCTTTATAAATACCAAGATTACCATTAATTATCTCTAGATTAGTCCCATCATCAAGCATTGATACCAATAACCCCGTATCTTTCATATAAACTTTAAAAACATCTTCTTTACTAAATCCCTCTAATGGGGCTTCCGGCTTAGATAGATTGTAACAAAAGCTTATTATTCCGGCATCCGAAAGCCACTCTAAAGCCCCTTTATACTTTTCTGAAGTAGCCCCTTTATTTACCAAATTATATCTAAACTTCTTATTTTCTTGGGATAAATGTTTAGGAATTGAATTAAAACAATCTCTAATTTTAGATTTATCATTAATACTTGCATATTTTACAATATCATCTTTATAATCCATAATAATATTTCTTTGGAGTTTCAATACCTGTTCAAAATTATGATTATTTACAAAATCATCAACAACTCTAGGCATCCCACCGACAACAATGTATTCTTTAAACAATTCCATCATTCGCTTATGAATACTATCTGGTACGGTTTTCTTATTAATATAAAATTCTTTTAGATAATCGATTGCTGCCTCATCAACACCATTTGCCCAACAAAACTCTTCAAAATCTAGCGAATTCATATCTAATCTTTCAACATACCCAACAGGAAAAGACACTACTCTATTATAAGTTATTCCCAGTAAAGACCCAGAAGCTATACAGTCAAAATCTTGATTTTGAGCCAAAAATTTCAAAGCCGTAATTGCATTCTCACACATTTGAATTTCATCTAGAATAATAATTGTCTTACCTGGAATAATCAAAGAGTTAGGAACTACTAAAGACATTTTCTTAATAATCGTTTCCGTATCTAAATTACCATTAAAAATATCTATATAACTAGCATTCTCAATAAAATTAATATATATAACTTTCTCATAATATTGATTAGCAAAAGTCTTTAAAATATAAGTCTTACCAACCTGACGAGCTCCAATTAAAAGCAAACAATTATTCTGATGATTTTCTTTCCATTCAACTAAATTTTTAATAATTTTTCTTTTTAACATCTTCATCACCTAATCTTATTATATCACTATTTTAATTTTTTCAAAGGAATATCATCATCGAACATAAACTTTTTCAAAGGAATAGCATCAATTCATTATAAATCAACTTAATTTTTCAAGTTACCAATAGACACTATATATATACCATCATCTCGTCTATAAGAATACTCTGTCCCCGTTAACACCATTAAAAAAGCTGGTTCCCCATACTTATCAGTATCAACTTTCTCCTTAAACTTCGTTAAATTTTCTATAGCTTCCGGAATTTCTCCATCTCCCATTTTAACTTCAATAGCGCCCCATTTGCCATCTTCAGTTTCTAAAATACAATCAACTTCAAAATCATTTTTATCACGATAATAAGATAATCTAGCATTAGAAGCATCAGCATATATTTTTAAATCACGCATGCACATATTTTCAAAAATAAAACCAGTAAAATGTAAATCTTTAATTAAATCTTCTCTTTTAAGATTAAGAGATGCTATTACAAGGGATGGATCTACTAACTCTAATTTTGGTGAAACTCTTAATGGTGTTTTCGATCTTAAATTAAGATTAGTAGCAGGTACATATTCTAAAATATATAATTTTTCTAAAACACTTAAATAATCATCCAAAGTTGGTCTTGAAACATCACTTCCAAACTCATTTTTAACATCATCTAAAATAGTAGATTTATTGACATTAGTTGAAATATTTCTTGAAATACTCTTTAAGACAGCACTCATCTTAGAAGCATTTCTTTCAACCCCGTCAGTAAATTTTATCTCTTCATTTAATAAACTCTTAACATATTCTTTAGCAATTTTATATTTATTATCATCACTAACATCTAAAGAAGCTGGAAATCCTCCTCTAACCATTACATCAATTAAATTATCAAAATCTAAACTAGATACACTTTCTATATCTTTACCATCAATAATACTTCTTAAAGATACCGTTCCATCGGATTCACCAGATTCATATAAAGACATCGGTCTCATTAAGAGCTTAGAAATTCTTCCCGTTCCACTATGCATTACGCTACTCTCGGCAGGTCTAGCCGAACCAGTTAATATATATTGTCCTTTTAAGCCAGTATGGTCTAAATCCATTCTAATTGAATCCCAAACAACTGGATACATTTGCCATTCATCAAATAACCTTGGCTTTTCGCCTACTAAAAATAATGATGGTTTCGTTTGATTAGTTTTGTCATATTGGAGCTTTTTATCTGGATCTTGAAATTCAATATAACTTTTTGCCACTTGTCTTGCCGTAGTAGATTTTCCACACCACTTGCAACCTTCAATTAAAACAGCTCCCATGTATTCAAGTTTATTCTCTAATACTTTATCAACAATTCTAGGTAAATATTTTTGCATATTAACCCCTCCTCTTAAAGAGATTATACAATATTTTTTGTTTTTTGTGAAGTTAATTTTACATTTTGGCTGGCTTTCATTTTACATTTTGGCTGGTTTTCATTTTACATTTTGGCTGGCTTTCATTTTACATTTTGGCTAAAATTATTGTAAAAGATTTAAAAAAAGGAACCTAAATTAACAGGTCCACTCTTTCTTACTTATTAATCTTATAAGACTCACCATCAATATTTTTAAATGAATAATCAGTCTTTTTCTTAGGAAGTTCCATTTCAATATCACTATTAAAATCTAACTCATTATTTTCTAACTTCTCAGTAGCTTTTTTATCTTCAATCTTACTAAAATCAAAGACATTATCTTTCTTATCTTTTAAATTCTCTAAGAAAAACTCTTCAAAATTACTAATTTCCTCATCTTTTAAAACGGGAATCTCCGTTGTTGTCTCTTCAATTACCTCTTCTTTAGTATCTTCATCATCTTTAGTATCTTTATCATCATCTAAATTTTTATCATCAAAAGATATTCCATCAAAAGTAGTCTCATCCTCTTTAGGCTTCTCTTCCTCATTAAAAGTAATATCCTCAAAATGAGTTTCTTCTTGCTCTTCCTTAGGACTTTCCTCTAAATCTTTCCTCTCTTTACTATTTAAATCTTCTTCCTTACTATACTTCTTAGCATCTCTAAGGGCTAAAATAAGCGTAATAATAAATAAAACAATAAAAATTCCAATTAATGAAAACAATATAATAGGAAAATTACTATTACTATACAAATTATTGATAAACTTTTCCATCTAAGCACCTTCTATTCTCTTTTAGATTATCATAAATATTTACTTATTGCAACAAATTTTACAAGTATTTTGGTCCCAACAAAATAATTAATAATACCAAACATAAAAATAAAATACTAATACTAATGATTTTTACCGGTATCATACTAACTATTCTATTCTGATTAGCCTTATCTATACCATCAATATTCTCTAAAATCTTATTTACATACTTACTAGTCTCTTTACCACTAAGCATCAAAATATCATCACTAAACTCATATTCTGGTATCATTGTAACTAAATTACTTAATACTTCTTCAAAACTATTATATCTTTTCATTAAGTATTTTATTTCTTCCGTCAAATCATTATCTAACTCGCCAACTACTCTCTTAAAGACTAAATAATTATCCTGATTATACTTAATCCCTAGTAAATATAATTCCAAAACCTCCCTTAAACTATCTAGAATTCTCTTTTCTCTTTTAATTAACCTATTATTAAGAATTAAATCTTCATAAAGAAAATGAAATAACACCGTAAACAAAATACTTAAGATTAACCCATATACTGGTATTAATAATAGTAATATAAATAAAATAAACTCTAAGATTAATCTTGTTATTAAGAAGATATTAATATCTATCTTATTACTACTCCCTAGTCTCTTAAACTTCTTTTCTAAAGAATTAATATATCTCTTTGGATATAACATATAAATAAAACTATTCATAAGAAACCTCCAAAATATTCTTAATTACATAGATATAAATACTATAAAGAATAACAATAACTCCCATTAAATATAATCCCTTATTATTCATAAGTTTCATAAAATAATCTAACTTAATAAACAGTCCAAAGACAAATATTAATAAAGGAATAATTAATACTACTAAGAATAAATAATTATAAACATCAATAACTTTAAAGATATTATTCTTCCTAGTATAATCCCTATCCATCTTCTCTAGAATATAACTAAGTGCTTCTTTATAACTAATATTTAACTTATTAGCAACCCTTAAACTATCACTAAGATACTTAACCTCTTTAATCCCACTTCTCTTATAGAACTTATAATAAGCATCTTCTAAAGAAATATTATTCCTTAAGTCTTTTCTCATCTTTAAAAGCTCATCTGTAATATCCCCATCTAAAGAATTAATACTACTACTTAAAGCCTCATCAATCGCCTTACCATTTACTAATCCATAATAAATATACTTCGTACTAGAATAAACATCATTAAGAATTCTATTCGTTCTTTTAATATATAAATACTTCCAAAATAAGTCCGGTAAGAAATACCCTATCAAAAAGACTAAAACTAAAATAATTAACTTAGCCGGAATACTTCCTAAAACCACACTAACTAACGTAACACTAAGTAACCCGATTAAAATTAATAACTTAATAGTAAAATAATCTTCCGGACTAACCTTATCTTTATTAATCTCTAAGATATACTTATCATACTTACTTGATAATCTATTAACTAACTTATATCTCGATAATCCCTTACTAAGACTATGAATAAGTCCCCAGAACTTCCTATCTATCCTTGATAATAAAGACTCTTTATTCTCCTCAGATACCAAACTAAAACGATTAATTCTTCTTGCTATCTTTAAAGTATTTGCCATCTTTATTAAGAATATTCCTATCAAAAGAACAACTATTAAAATAACTAACTGGATAACATACATACTAACTCTCCCCAAAGATATCATCTAAAGAATTATCCCCAGAAGCCTTAACTCTCTTATAGATAGTATTACTCTTCGGATTAAAATTAAAAGTCCCATCTTGATAACTAAATACCTCTCTTAAAGAATTATTATCTACCTCTCTAATTGAAGTTACTTTTATTCTCGCATTCTCTTGTCTTTCCAGATAAATAACCATATCAAACCCACTATAAATACTATTTAAGATAATATCTTTCCCTAGATTATTATTCTCTAAACTAACATTAGTCACTATATTATCTAAACTAAAATCTCTCGTATCTAAAGAAGAAATAATCCCATCTCTCGTATTTACTAACTTTAAAAGACTTAAAACATCATCTTTAGAATATACCATATAATTAGCCCCCAAAGACTTTAGAATATCTATATAACTAGTATTTACACTTAAAACATTCTTATCATTAGTACCATTATACCCAATATATAAAGTTCTCTCATTCTTAGGAATAAACTCCATCAAAGCATTAATCAAAGTCTTCTTCCCGCTATTCTTCTTCCCACAAACTAAAATATTTAATTTTAACTTAACAGAAGCCTCTAAGAATCTCGCCATATAAGGCGTAATAGTCCCTAGTCTTACTAACTCATCCGGACTTTCCAAAGTCTTATTACTCTTAATAATCGTTAGAGAAGGACTACTTACTAAAGGCGTATTAAGTAATATAAACTTCGTATTATCTTTCATCTTAAAACTAAGATAAGCCTCATCAAAATTAAGATTTAAATCATTCTTTGTAGCAATATTCTTAACTGTCCTTAAGATATGATCATCATTAATAAAAGAAATACTCTTATCTTCTAAATACCCATCACTTCCTAAAACATATACCTTATCTGGACCATTAACAAAGACCTTGGATACAGAAGTATCCCTCATAACCTCAGTTAAAGGTCCCATTCCTAAGATTTCATTATCTAAAAGATTATATAAATACTGTTTCTCTAAAGTCGATAGATTAAGATTTCTCGTATAGTAGTCTACTTTCCCATGAATATCATAATTATTATCATTATTATAATCATCAATAATACTAAAAGTAATCTCACTCCTTAACTTATCTAAAGCTTCCTTATCTTGAAAAATCTCATAATCCCCTAATCTTAAAAGATTATTATTCTTAATATTAAAAGCACTAACTAAAGACTTACTCATTAGATCCTCCTACTATATCTGCTGCCAAATTAAGTAAAGCCGCATAATCACTTTGAAAATTCTTAATTAACCTACTATTCAAAGTTGCTATTTTTCCATCCATAATTAACTTCTCTATATCAGGCATATAAAACTCGGTCGACAAATGATAATCAATATTAGCTTTTATTATATTCTTAATATCATACATACTAAAATACTGTTTCAAAGGATTAATACTCTCATTCAAAAGAATTCGATATTTATTAATATTTAAATTCTTAAATAAAGTTACCAAAGTCGCTACATTCTTTAAGTCCATCGGACAATTAGTAGCTACAATAAGTGCTAAATCACAAAAATCTAGGGCAAACACATTTACCTCGTTTAATACATGACTCATATCTACAATAATAACATCATATATAAAAGAAGCCTTCTCTAAGATAATATTTATTAAAGAATTACTAACTCTATTGAAGTCTCTGGGATCAGTTGATGCTGGTAATAAATCAATATATTTATCATAGGATACAACATAGTCTTTAAAATCATGATAAGTATTATGCTCTATATCATAAAGCATATTACAAATATTCTTCTTATAAGGCGTATTAAGAATAAGCCCCAGTCCCCCACTAGTTAAATCTAAGTCTACTAGTAAAACCTTCTTATTTAAGCTTTCAATAATCCCTGCTAAATTAGTCGCTAGAATAGTCTTACCTACCCCGCCTTTACCACTCGTAATACAAACAACTTTTCCTTTACGTAAATTTTTCATAAACTTAAATCCCTCTTTATTATCTATAATCTAAAAAAATTATAACACGAGATTATAATTTAGTAAATTAGAAAAGCAGAATAGCGATAACAATATTTTATTCATTCGTATCTATAATCTTTAAAACTTTATAGTATATTAAAATATTCCAAATTAAATGATTTTTTTTATTTTATCATTTAATTTGGAATATTCTTTATTAATTTTTTTATCAATCTTTGAAATTCATAAAACATAAGAGGTGTCTTATATATAGAATGTCCATCTCCAAAATCAATTATAGCTGGCTCTTTTAAACTATTAAAAACTCTTCCCACCAAATATAATTCAAATCTTTCTCATTATCAAACTTATCCCTATAGGTTCATTTTACATCTAGTTATGACTATTTATTTTACAATTTATAGCATCAATTATTATCATTTTTACATATAATTCTAAATATTTATTATCATCGTATATAACTTGCTCTATTACTTCCAAATTATCTAGCTTAATCTTATTAAGATGATATTTTCTTATATTAAAATAATGACTCATCATTAAGTCATCTCCATATAATTTATATTTTCCTTTTTTGCTTATATATATTAAATAATCTTTATAAAACAATTTAGTAATTCGATATCTTTCCACTAAATAATTCTTTCTATTGTTTCTTTTATTTTCTTCTTATTTACATATAAGTAGCTATTCTCATAGTTTTCAATACTACTAAATAATTTTTGATAATTAATGTTATTTTTAGTATAATTATATATATTTTTCTTTATACCTTTTCTAATCTTCTTTTTACTAGACTGCCTTAATTTAGTTATCGTTTTTTTATTTTCTATAATAAAACGATAACCCAAAAAGCTAATTCCTTGGGTACTTTTTACTACCATTGTTTTATTCTTATTTAATTCTAATTTATATTCTTTAGTTAATTTATCTTCAATAACTTTTAAACAATATTTAAGATAGTTCTTATCTTGATGTAATAAAATATAATCATCCATATAAACTACAAAGTATTTAATATGTAAATTATGCTTAATAAAGTGATGTAATTTATATAAGTAAAATACAGCTAAAAACTGACTAGTCATATTACCTATAGGTAAACCTTTATCAAATTTATAGAGAGGTAAATCTTCATTATATTTATTACTTAGTTTACTTATGTTTTCATTTATATAAGAAGCATTAGTGCTATCTAAGATGCTATTCATTAATTTATATTCATCGTTATCTAAATACGGTTTTATTAAATTTTTTAAGATATTATGGTCAATATTATAGAAGTATTTTTTTATATCCATTTTTAGAAAATAAAAAACTGGATATCTTTTATAATATTCAATCCCCTTTTTTAGTAAGTTAATTGCATATGAATAACCTTTACCTTTTCTAGTAGCAGTATTCTCATCTAAAAGATATTTATCCATCTTAGGAATTAATATAGTTCTTGTAATATAGTGATTTATAATTTTATCTATTATCTTTTGACTCATTATCACTCTTAATTTAGGTTCATAAATTATGAATATATTATATGTTCCTCCGTTATAATTACCATTATTTAAACAATCACTTGCTATTTGTAAGTATTCTAATTTATATCTTTCAAAATCATATATTCTTCTTTTATTCTTAATATTAGATTTAATATCTTGATATATATTATCTAAATCTCTAATACTGACTTTCTGCATTATTTTTTCTCCAAGTAATACACATTTTATTAATTTCTACTAATAATATTGCCATTCTTTTAGTAGAATTATCAGCAATATATTTTTTACTATTTAAACGCCATAAATACATATCTATCATTGATATATTAGTAAATATTTTACAAAAGTATATATCTTTTTTATTATTTAAATTATTTAAGAATAAAATATTATAAATTAAGTCATTACAATATTCTTTTAATTTATCTTTGTAATAAATATCTTTTCTAGGAACATTTTCTAAAATATCATCTATATCAAATACTAACTGTTTAGCCTTACTTAATATTAAAAATTCTCTATTCTTTATTTCAGACATTCTAATACCTTATCTAAGAATGGCTCTAATTCTTTGGATTTTAATTTCTTTATCTTAGCATAAATAAGCTTGGCTTTAACATCAATTTCTTGTTGTTTTACAGCTTTATTACATTCACTATTATATTTATTAAGTCTTTTAAAGTTTTTATCACTAATTATTTTTCTATCAACATCATAATAAGTATATGATATTTTTCTCTCCTCTATAGTATTTAATACTTTGGTTATACTTTTCTCAGGAAATCCTACTTTATATATTTTATTTTGCTCTAATAACTTATATCCGAAAATATTATGTAATATTAAAGCACTTTCATTATAAGCGTTGACAAAAAGTCCTTGTTTTTGGAGTTCTAGTTTTGGCATAATTTACTGCATAAAAAATAGTATGCCGTTAGAAAATTCCCGTAGGAATTTTCGTACATACTCTATCTTTAGACTTCCTCGCCAAGGAAAATCACTGTTCCTTTGCTTCTTCTATATAGCCGTAACCATATAGACATAATACAAAAGAGCTACCCAAAAGCGCCGGGCGAACAGCATTAGTATTGTTAGCATTATTGTTGTTGACATTGCCATCCCTGTTCACATTGAACACATTGTTAGCATTAGCCGAATTAGGCGCCTTTGAAAGCAATTTCCCTATGTTATCTCTCGCCCTAAAATGGGCGAGAAAAGTCTATAGTTTTTTAATTCCTTCCGTTATATTTTTATTATCATAATTTGTTAATTGTAAACAAAATTTATTTCATATCTACCATCAACACTAAAACTCATACAATATAATTTTAATACTTATATAAGCATATGTCAATATCCTAATTTTTCTGATTTTGGCGGAGGGCTTATCGCCCTCTGAAAACCCCTTCGAGGACTTACGCCCTCGATTTTATCTTCATTGTACTTACTATCGTTTTCATTTTTCTCATCTTTATTTTTCTGCTGGGCCTTGCTTGATTAAGAGCAAGCAAACGGCCCTTTATTCCGTATTTACTTTACTGCATTTTCAACTGATACGGGTCGCTTTTTGCTCCTGTACCTTTATCAACTTGGATATTAGATTTCAGAAAAAGCGCCGGACGCACCGCAAAAGCAACGCCAGCATCACCGCCGTTGACATTGCCATCCCTGTCCACAGGGAATACAGAGTTAGCATAAGCCGAATAAGGCGCCAATGTCCATTGATAATTGTTTGCATCAAGTAAATAGTCATTTCCTTTACAATCACTAAAATCAGAAGCATCCCAATTTAAAAGTTCTTTTGCTAGACAAGCTGCTCTATCTTTGGTAGTTCCCCCACTAGTTGCATAACCATAATCGCTTGGATACATTAACCCTATTTTACCAGTCCAAGTAGCTGCATGACCAGTATATACGGTTGTTCCTCTTTCATTGCCATAAAAATGACTTGCTAAACCATTACTTGCTGAATTAAAATCACTCGTACCACCTAGGTTCCAAACGACTTCTTCGATAGCATTTCTGGTTGTATCATTTTTTAAGCCTGTCGAAGTGAAATCTACTGCACTACAACTAAATGTGGCTCCGCTTGCTACTGCTGTTGGTTTACACCCCTTGGTACCATTATAATATGAACCCATTTTACTATATAATTGTTGACTTCCGGAAGAAATTATATCACTAGAATTAGTATATCCTGATTTTAAATAACTAGTAGGATTTAACATCATCATTAACTGAGAATCAGTCCAGTCATTCGAACCAGAATCTTCAGTTGATGTTCCTACCCCTTTCTTTTTATAATCCCAAGAATAGTTACCTAAAGAATCAGCTCTTATAATCTTAACCAGATTTTCTTTGGAACCATCACTCTTTGTTACATTATTAAAGACCCCAATAATACGCCATAATTCACAAGTATCAGCTGTAGGATTATTATAATCACTACAGTTAAAATATACATAGTTACTTGGGTCTTTCCCTATATACCTTACATTTTTATCGGCATCATCAGTAGCTAAATTAACAGTATCCGTTTTAGCTAAATTACTAATAGTTGTACTAGCTGGTTCTGGTATTTTAGTACCACCATTACATTCTCCATCTTCACATACTTCACCATAAGCATATATCTTTAAAGAAAGACTTTTTCCTATTTCTGATTCAGGAGTATCTTCATCTATCCATACTTTTATATTATGAGTATCATATTTATTAGGAGCTAATGATATTCCTTGTTTTAAGATAGATCTACCACTACTATCTTTACTAGTTATACTACTAAGTAAAAAGGGAGTTCCATTATCTAATGATACTTTAATATATTTATAATCTAACTTCGTACTAGTATCATCTGGATTATTATATAACGCTATATAATAAGTAATTGGTAAAGTACCATTATTAGTTACAGAAAAAGAATATCCCTTAGTTAACATTCCTTCACTATCACCAATAGGAGTATTATTACTTGATATAACGGTACTACCATCATATGGTGATAATTGCATAACTAAACTACCAGACTGTACAGTTTGTTCTTCTGATTGATCCACTTTCATAAATAAAGCATAACTAGTTCCAATAATTCCTATTACCATAACAAAGACTGATACTGCTATTACCGCACTTTGTTTTTTAATTATCGAAGCATAATTCATAATATCACATTCCCTCTTACACTACTATTACTACTTTATTATAACTTATATTTTTTAAAAATACTATTATTATTTTTTTGATTTTAATATATTTTTCTATTTATAAATTAAAATACTGTTAATAAGCAGTATACTTTCCTGGAAAATAAGTATTTTTATTATCAATAAACTTTAGTAAAATCTTAGAATGTATATTTTTTTCAAAGATAATCTATACTAATAATAGTAGTATAGAATTTCAAGAGTCAAAAAACTTGCAAATTAAAAAAATTATGTTATACTACTAGTGAAAGAACTTGATTGTTCTTAAATAAAAAGAGATACATTTGGCTTCGTCTGTTAGATGTTTCTCAGTCCAAAATTATTGAGTGAAAAACACCTATCATCAAATGATGCGTAGGTGTTTTTCAAATTATCACATATTAAATATGTTATTTTTTGATAGTAGTTATAATATCGTCTACAAAGACTAATAATATAACTAGTACAATAATGTACTCCACTAGAAATTCCTTTCATATGGACCACCTCCCCTCCGTATTTTTAAGAAAATATGGACCGAGAGCAAAACACCTAACAGCCAAATATATCTGGTTATAATAATACCATACAATCAAATTAAAAGCTACATAAATTCAAAGAAGATTAAAAGTATTTCATTGAGATTTATATTCTTAATAAAATATCTTATTAGCAGATTTTCGATAGTAAAAAAACTTCCAAATTAAAAAAATTATACTATACCACATGATTTTATAAAAAAGTTTATCCAACAACCAAGGATAAACTTTTTTATTTCTTTAATCTTATAAATCTTTGATACTCTCCATGAAAGAAAGTTAAAAACTTATTAACTTCATCAAGAGTAGTAATACTAGCGAGACTAATTCTAATGGTAGTCATAGCTCTTCTTTTATTCCCATAGATAGCCATTACGGATGTAGATAGTTCTCCTGATGAACAAGCCGTATTAGTGCTTATATATACTTCATGATCTTCCATCGCATGAACAAAACTCTCCGGTTTAATATTCATAAGACTAATATTAATAACATGTGGAATAGAATACTTTGTATTATTAATCATAATCTCTGGATAATGACTTATATCACTTATTATCTTCTCTTGTAATTTTTTAACATATATTTCCTTTTTATCTAAATCCATCGTACATAATCTAATAGCCTTAGATAACGCTACAATCAAAGGTAATGGTGGTGTCCCAGCCCGATAAGGAAAATCCTTACTACTTCCATGAATTAAAGGTACTATATCAACCTTTTCATTCTTATATAATAACCCAATCCCCTTAGGGCCAAATATCTTATGACCAGAAAAACTAGCTAAATCAACATCATTCAAATTAATAGATACTTTTCCTAAAGCTTGTGTTAAATCACTATGAAATAAAGTATTAGGATTTTCCTTCTTAATAATCTGTCTAATAGTCTTTAAAGGTTGTCTTACCCCTACTTCACTATTTACCCCCACAATACTAACTAAAATAGTATCCTTAGTAATTAACTCTTTTAAATCCTCTAAATCCACTAATCCATCAGTATCATTATTCACATAACTAATCCTAAATCCTAAACTCTCTAAGTAATCAGCTAAAACATACTCTGAAGGATGTTCTAATTTCGATAAAATTATATGATTCCCTAATCTCTTATATCTTAAAGCTACCCCTAAAATAGCCGTATTATTAGACTCCGTCGCCCCACTCGTATATATAATTTCCTGTTCTTTAATATTCAAGACTTCTGCTATCTGTCTAGTAGCACTTCTAAGCAATGCTCTAGATTTAACTCCTAAACTATGCATTGAATTAGGATTACCTATATACGTATTAGTAACCTTCACCAAACTATCTAAAACATCCAGATTAACAGGAGTAGTCGCACTATAATCTAAATAAATCATAAATTCACCTTTTTTCTTTTTAAGTATAGCAGAAAAACTTCTATTACGCTATTATTTTTTCTTTTTTCTTACTAGTTTATTTTTCTTTTTATCATCTACTTCTCTTAAACTTTCTCCTACTTCCTTATCATCTTTAAAATACTCTCTTAACAAAGAATCACTTCTAAGCTTACTTATACCACTACTAACTAATTGATCAATCCTTTGTCTAGTTAATCCCATCATCTTAGAAACCTCTAAACTAGTTAAATATCTATCATCTAAAAAACCATACTTCAATAATAAAGCTTTCTTTTCTTTAGGACTTAATACTCCATCTTCTATAACTTTTCTAAGAATATTATTTCTCTCTAAAAGTTCATAATCTCTTTCTAAATCAATACTCTCATCTTTAATTAACTCTACTAAATCTACATCTACCCCTTGATTAGCATCAACAGCACTATCTAAACGTAACTTAAAATCCATAATACTAATAACATTCGCTAAAATTTCTTCTTTAACATTTAATATCTTAGATGCTTCTCCTATCTTTAAGACTCTTTCTTCTTCTAAATAATACTTACTCATTAACTCATTATATCTTCTATAGATTTTTCTATATTCATAAGGAACTCTAATACACCCAGAATACCTATCTAAATATCTAACTATATACGTCTTAATCCAAGGTTCCACATAAGTACTAAATCTTACTCCTAAGGAATCATCAAAACTATTAATACTTCTTAAGATGCCCATAACTCCTTGATTAACTAAATCCCCAAACTCATTATAATTACTCTTATACTTAAAAGCCATCTTATAAACCATCTTTATATATCTTCTAACTATCTCTTCTATTGAAGTCTTATCCCCTTCTCTAGCCTTTCTAATACATAAATTCTCTTCTTCCTTAGAACTAAAATTATCTAAACTAATCCCCTTATAATAGATATTACTATTCATATTAGAAATATCTATCTCCATTAAATCACAATAACTATATAAAAGTTTCCTAGTAAAAGGATTATCTATTACTTCTTTAACTATCCCATTATGAAAGTAATAACTATTATTCTTAACTATTCTCCCACAAATATTAATCAAAGGAATATTATCTTCTACTAATCTTTTTAGAAGTCTATCATTAATATAAACTTTCCCTAATCTTAAAAGCACTTCTATACTTCCTAAGAATTCTAATGTCTTAGAACTCTCTAAGTCCTTAGATTCTCTATCTATATAATCCCTTATCATTTGATAATTATTTCTTTTAATATTATCTTTTATATAAGATATAACCCTACTCTCTAATAAATACTCTATATAAGAATGTCTCTCTATACTTAAAATATCCTCTTCTTTAGGAATATCTTCTACTAATCTATAAAACTCTTCCTGGTCTTTAAATAAAGACTTATACTTAAGATATATTTTCTCTCTAATGCTCATTATATATCACTCCAGTGGTATTTAGTATACTCTTTTTGCTTAATATTTACTAGCATTATTTATAATTCTAAGATATAATCTTATTTCATAGGATTAGTGAGGTTATATGAATAATATCTTAAAAGAAATAAAATTAGAAGTCCAAAGAAAAATAAATATCCAAAAAAATAAAGAAGTCTCTACTGACCAAGAAGTCTTAAAGATAATAAGCAATCTAAAGGATTATAATAACTCTACTAAGTGTTACTTAATCAAGATGTATGCTGCTATCTACTTTGATAATCTTAGTCTCTTAGAATACTTAGAAAAGAATAACTTTAGTCTTGGAACTTATCCTAATAATATAGCTATCTATTTATTAGATAATTCTTTAACTAAGTATTTTACTAAAGAATCTTATTTAGATTATCTAATCCAATATAAACCTTATTTCCAAGGATTTTTCTTATCTCTTAAAAATATAGACTATTCTCTTAAAGATTATTATATTAAAAGATTTATTTATTTAACTATTACTAATCAAAAAAAATTACAAAGTCTTAATAACGATAATAATCTATTAGTATCTAATATCTTTAACTTAAATAGTCTAAATACCTTTTCTAATGAAGCTTATCAAAAAGCAACCCCTCTTCAGTTAGGAAACATCTTTAACTTTCTTATTAATACTCCCGATGAAAAAACTAAGACTCGTCTTAATAATTTAATCATCACTAGTAATTTTAATACTCATTTTCATGATTATAATTTAATGTTTAGTCTTTTTGATGATGAAGAATTAAAAGAAATATCTCCTTCCGTAGAATATTATTTTCTAAAAGCTAAAGATAATAATATTCCTATGGAAAGAGCATTAAATATTTATCATGGTAATCACAATATTATTTACAATACCGGTTGTCTAAAAGAATCTATATTCAATAACTATAAAGATGAAGAGATTATTCTCCTCTCTAAAGAAATTAATTTTAGTAGAGACTATAAAAGTCTTAAAGTATATAATTTAAAAAGAAGAGTTTTAACCCTTCTTCCTTGGACTAAATAAGTCTTTTACTTTTTAAAGTTTTCTGCTACACTTTTGGCGTGTACTTCTTCCATTCGATATTTTTGCGTAACATTAGGATACTTTTCATGGTCAACTTCACTTAAAAACATCTCATAAGGTCTTGCATAGACTAAATTTTCCCCGTATAGACCTCGATAAATGACCAACTTTTCTTTCGTTTCACTATGAATAGCCACTCCTAAGACTAAATAATAATCTCCTTTAAAGTGTCTATAAATCCCATTAACTTTTAATTCTCTCATCCTAATTTTCTCCTTTAAATTATTTTAATTTTTCTATTTCTTCCCTAGATAAGCCCGTCATCTTAGCAATACTATCTAAACCCATTTTAGCATTTAACATATTTTTAGCTATCTTCAAAGCCTTTTCCTGGGAACCCTGTAAAATTCCTTTCTTGATACCAGACTCAGTTGCTTCCTCTAACTCCGTGTTTCTAATCATCTCTTGCATATTTTCTTGGTCAAACATATACACCATTTCATCATCACTTGATAATTCTTTAGCCTTATTAATAAAATTCTTAGCTTCTTCTTTACTCATAAAAGATTCTATCTCCTTTTTTAAATCAGAAGAACAAGTTGCCTTAAATATTCTACATATCTTAGCAATATTCTCCTCAAATTCATTAAGATAAGTATAACTCTTATCAAAGGCTTTGGC
>ENA-ORLU01000725-ORLU01000725.1-human-gut-metagenome-genome-assembly--contig:-NODE-725-length-29568-cov-4.346614_pt1 | contig 29568 bp, 33 predicted proteins | sample MGYA00243009_ERZ508833 | MGnify/ENA primary metagenome ERZ508833 (study PRJEB26277, sample SAMN04329763) | human gut metagenome | biome: human-associated habitat | host: Homo sapiens | place: USA...
AGCCGCATATACAGCATTAATGAACATGGACGTTCAGCCGCCTGTAGTCAAGCCTGTAGAACCTGACGAAAACGGCTGGTATTTCCATAGCACCTTTGAGGGCGATACAGATGACTGGGGCGGCCGCGGAGCTGCTGACGTTCTCACCAGCGGCAGAACTTCCTACAAAGGCTCAGAGGCGCTCCTCGTTGAAAACAGAACTGCTGCATGGAACGGTACTACAAAATCGCTGAATACAAAGGCATTCATTCCGGGCAATGAATACAGTTTCAGTGTAAATGTAAATTATTTTGACGGCAGCGCAACCGATAAGTTCTTCCTCAAACTCCAGTACGCCGATGGTAACGGAGATACTCAGTATTCTACCATAGCAGAGGGAACGGGAATAAAGGGCGAATGGGTTCAGCTTGCAAATACAAATTACAAAATTCCCGAAGACGCAAAAAATATGCAGATATATGTTGAAACTGCCGAAACAAGCAACAATTTCTACATTGACGAGGCTATCGGAGCTGTTGCAGGCACGGTCATCGAGGGAGCAGGAAACTCCGAACCGATCATACTCGGTGACATCAACGGTGACGGAAAGATAAACGCTCTTGACATGAGCCTTGCAAGAAAAGGACTTATAAGCGGCGGTTTCTCCAGTTCAAGAAAAAGCATTGCCGCTGACGTTGACCAGAGCGGTAAATTCGAGATAAATGATGCCGTCCTGATACAGCAGTATATTCTCCACAAGATAACGGAGTTCCCTGTAGCTGAAAAAGTTATCGACACAGAGGCTATGGAAACTCTCTTTAAAAGCGTGAATGTCGCTTCGAGCTGGAAATATGACGGAGAGAACAATCCGCTAACTACAGAGCGTTTCGGCGCTGACCCCGGATATCTCGTTTATGACGGCAGGCTTTATGTTTACACGACAAATGACGCGTTTGAATATGAAAACGGTTCTATCCGCGAAAACACCTATGATGTAGGAACTATCAACTGCGTTTCTTCATCAGACCTTGTAAACTGGACAGACCACGGCGCTATCCCTGTAGCAGACAAAAACGGCAGAACTCAGAACGGAGCTGCAAAATGGGCGAACTGCTCGTGGGCACCCGATGCCTGCTGGAAGATGATAGACGGTAAACCGAAATTTTTCCTTTACTTTGCAAACAACGGCTCGGGTATCGGCGTTCTTACGGCGGACTCCCCTACAGGCCCGTGGACTGATCCCCTCGGCAAGGAGCTTATAAGCAGGAGCACTCCCAACTGCGGAAATGTGGCATGGCTCTTTGATCCCGCCGTTTACTATGATGAGGAAACAGATGAAGCCTATCTCTTTTTCGGCGGCGGAAAGAACTCCAATGACGGCACAGGATACGACAATCCTAAAACAGGCAGATGTGTGAAGCTTGGCAAGGATATGATATCAATCGAGGGCACTCCTCAGACTATGGAAACGCCTTACCTCTTTGAAGATTCAAGCATTACAAAAATCGGCGACACATGGTACTATTCATACTGCTCTAACTGGAATGTACCGAGCGGAACAAGCATTAACGGACAGTTGTTCAACAGTGCCGATATCTGCTACATGACTTCCAAGAATCCTCTCGGCCCTTGGACGAAAGATCAGTTTGCAGGTATGCTGTTTGCGAACACAGGCAGCCAGAAAATAGATAACGGCGGAAACAACCACCACTCGCTTGTGGAATTCAAGGGCAAGTACTATGTTATATACCACAGCCGTCAGCAGGAAATGCGCATGAACGGCGGCAAGGACAGAAATTACCGCTCAACTCAGATCAACGAGGCTGTGTTTGACCAAGCCACAGGAAAAATAACCTGCAAGGGCGATATGAAGGGTGTTTCACAGCTTGAAACTCTCAACCCGTACACTACCGTACAGGCTGAAACAATGTCCAACCAGTCCAACGATATCTCTGTGGAAGGCCTCGGCGATACCGTAGTAAAAGGCTCAAAGGGCAGTTGGATAAAAGCAAGCGGAGTTAATTTCTCAAACGGAGCAGATACCCTGACGATTAAAGCTTCTTCCAAGAATGGCGCAGTCATTAAAGTCTGCACAGGCTCTGCTAACGGAACAGCTATTACATATGCCGAAATTCCGGCAGGCAGCAGTATGAGTGAAATCACCGTTCCTGTAGTTAATTCCGTAAGCGGAAACAAAGACATTTACTTTGTATTCAGCGACGACATCAGCTTTGACAGTTGGTCGTTTAAATGATTATAACTGACGCCTTTCTGCACAATCGGCGACAGTTTAATAATGAATTTGTTGTAAGGGACAAATCAAAAAAAGCAGCCGCATTGAGAGTGCGGCTGCTTTATACTTTTTTGACAAACTATACCAATACATAAAGGCGGCATTCATAACGAATGCCGCCTTTTTTGTTTTATCAATCTTGTGCAGTGACTTTATAGCCTGCCTTTTCTATACGCTGGATTATGATACTGTTATCAACATCTTTTGCATAGCTTACGGTAAGCTCTTTCTTTTTCAGGTCAACACTGCCTGAAACGTCGCTTATGTCATTAACGATTTCTTCAACACGTTGTTTGCAATTCTCACAATGCATTCCGTCAACCGTGAACTTTCTTGTGAAAATAACATTCGGAAGATGTTTCTTCTTTACCTTGTATCCACCGCCGCCGCAGCAGCCGCTTTCGCCGCTGAAGTGCTTTTTGGTGTATACGATACCAATTGCAATCATAACAACAAGAATCGCAATAATTACATAATTCATGAGATCACCTCGATGTCGGATTTTAATGTTTACCCGAGCTTTTACCGCTATGGCTTTCCGAGCAATGTCCCTTTGAAGGACACTGCTTTGCATACGGACAGCCTATGCAGTGTTCACCGCGTTTTTTGGCTTTGTAAATGTACAATGAAGCGGAACCGAGAATGACAATCAAAACTGCAATAAGAATAATATTTGCAATCATTTTTATGCCTTTGATGCATTAAGAGCATACTCAGACTTGAGGTGCTTGTTTGTATTTGTGATAAGGAATGCGATAACAGCAACGAATACAACTACGATTGCAAGACCGCCAAGTGCAGCGCCTACATTGAGTGAAGAAGGTGCAGTGATGAGTGTACCTACTGTGTAAACGCAGTAACCTACTGTGTAGCCTACGCCGAGGAGGTAACCGATACCTGCCCAGAACCACTTCTTGCTCTTCATTTCTGAGTTCATAGCACCGAGTGCTGCGAAGCAAGGAGGAGTATAGAGGTTAAACATGAGGTAAGCGAGTGCTGCAACCTTTGTGATCGCGATGATGCCGGCAGCTTCTGTACCAGCGCCCTGTACGAGTTCGAGGTCGTCAGTGTTGATGAGGTTTTCAAGTCCAACAAAGCAAACTGCGAGAGTTCCGACAACGTTTTCCTTAGCGATAAATCCTGTAACGGCTGCTGCTGCAAGCTGCCATGAAAGAACACCAACGATAGGATAGATTATGTAAGCGAAAGGTCTTGCGAGAGATGCGAGGATCGAGGAGTCAGCCGTTTCAGCAACTGCAAAGCTCCAGTTGAATGTCTGCATGATCTGAACGAGAGTGTTGCAGAGGAGGATAATTGTTGCTGCCTTTACGATGTAAGCCCAACCACGGTTACACATTGACTTGAATGCGCCCCATAGTGAAGGTATCTTGTACTCAGGGAGCTCCATGATGAAGAAGGACTTTCTTGCCTTGTAGCCTGCGATCTTGTTGATAATAAGTGAACCGAAGAAGATGAGTATGATACCTGTGAAGTACATTACTGTGCTTACCCAACCAGCATTGTCGAAGAATGCTCCGGCAAAGAGTGAGATAACGGGGATCTTAGCGCCGCAGGGCATCATAGGTGTGAGCATTGCGGTCGCTCTGCGCTCACGTTCGTTTCTGATAGTACGGCAAGCCATGATTCCGGGAACGCCGCAGCCGATACCGATAACGAAAGGAATAACGGATTTACCGGAAAGACCTACTTTCTTGAAGATAGGATCAAGAACAACTGAAACTCTTGCCATGTAACCGCAGTCCTCAAGGAGAGCGATAAGGAAGTAAAGTACCATAACGAGGGGAAGAAAGCCTACTACGGCGCCAACGCCTCCAATGATACCGTCAACGAGGAGTGCGTAAAGAAGCGGGTTTGCATTTTCGAGGAGTCCGCCCACCCAGTTCTGGAATGATTCGATCAGACCTGTGAGGAAGTCTGCGATCGGAGCACCGACCCATACCTGTGAGATCTGGAATACGAGATACATTACAACAGCGAAGATCGGAATACCAAGCCACTTGTTCGTGAGAACAGCATCTATCTTATCTCCGGAGTTCTTTTCCTTTGTCTGAACCTTTCTTACCTCGACGGCAGAAACGATCTTATTTACAAAGTCGAATCTCTTTCTGTCGGCTTCTTCAACTACATTCTTATCTGTGAGGTCGATATCGCCTTCTGAATAAGGAGCTTTCTGCTGTGTGAAAGCTACGGAAGCAGCCTTTTCAACAATTTCCTTCAAGCCTCCGTTGGAAACGGAAATTGTTTTGATCACGGGGCAGCCAAGCTTTTTGGAGAGTGCCTCCGCATCGATCTTTGTGCCCTTCTTCTCGTTAATATCGCTCTTGTTAAGAGCAACTACTACCGGAATACCAAGCTCAAGGAGCTGTGTGGTGAAGAACAAGCTTCTGCTGAGGTTTGTAGCGTCAACGATGTTGATGATAACATCGGGGTTCTCATGCTTTACATAAGAACTTGTGATACTTTCCTCGCTGGTGAACGGTGACATTGAGTATGCGCCCGGAAGGTCAACAGCTATCAACTGCTGGTCGCCGCTATAAAACGACTTTTTGATAGGGTGCTCCTTTTTGTCAACGGTAACGCCGGCCCAGTTTCCCACTCTTTCGTTTCTGCCTGTCAGGGCATTGTACATGGTGGTTTTACCGGAGTTCGGATTACCAGTAAGTGCGATTCTCATGATTATATCAAATCCTTTCTTAAAATTTAAATATTTCATTCAGATCAGGCTGTTGCCTGAATGCTAAAATGGGCAGGATTAGATAACGCTAATAGAGTTATCATAAACTAACCTGTAATCTGTGAAAACAGCCGATTTTCGCGGCTGTCTTTACTCTGTAATTAAATTTCTATTGCATCTGCAAGCTGATGATCGATATTGTATCTTCCATCCTTGATAGATACAACACAACTGTTCTTCAGGTGGGATACGACCGTAATCGCCTCACCGCTGTAACAACCCAGTGAAAAGAGGAACGAATTCAGTTCATCATCATCGGTATTGATACTTTTGACCGTGTATTCTTTTCCCTCTACTGCATCTTTAAGTGTCATAGCTGCACCTTCCATCATAGAAAATTTTAGTTTTTGCCAATAAGCAGTTGTATGCAAACTTCATTAGCTTCTTCTAACGAATCTATTATACCCACAAATCCCTGCTTTGTCAAGCTTATTTTATACTAACATCTATTTTTCGACATTAAACACAAAATACAATTTATAGTTTGTCTCATAACTATCTATTTTAACCCTAAGTTTTTACGGTATCTCAAAGCAGAAAATAATTTCCCATTCACGATTTGTCATTGACGCAGAAATGTGCTATAATTAAAGATATGCGGCATACTCAGCAAATAAGAACAAGTTCTGAACCAGGCGTGAATATTTTTATACAGGGGACTCTTGATGAACAATACATATTTAACTACGGGAAACGTTTTTAAGTCGATTTCGATTTTTGCCGTGCCAATGCTGATAGGAAATATATTGCAGCAACTTTACAACATCATCGACACTTGGGTTGTCGGAAAATACATAAACTCGGATGCACTTGCGGCTGTCGGAGCCGTGTTTGCACTCATGGTATTCATCACTTCGATCCTCATCGGTCTTTGTATGGGAAGCGGAGTGGTTTTCGCCCAAGATTACGGCAGAAAAGACTTTGCCGTGCTACAAAGACGAATCGGCACAGCTTTCATAGGTATCGGTATCATAACCGTGGTCATCACCGTCTTGACTGCCTGCAAAATGGATCTTCTGCTGCAATGGCTCAATATCCCCGCGGAGATATATGACACTACGCTTGACTATCTGCGGATAATAATCGTCGGGATCCCTGCGGTATTCGTATATAATTTCTTTGCCGCGTATCTGAAATCTCTCGGAAACTCCGTCACTCCGCTGGTCTATCTGGCAGTTTCGGCTGTGGTGAACATAATTCTCGACCTGTTGTTTGTGCTTTCGTTCGGTATGGGAGTCAAAGGTGCGGCACTTGCAACAGTTATCGCCCAGTACATATCCGGACTTGGCTGCGGAGTCCATGTAATACTAAAAAGCGAATACGCGAGAAACGCATTCACGCACATCAGCATAAGAGCCGAGGATATCAGAATACTGTTCAGCTATTCATTCTACACCTGCCTACAGCAATCCGTTATGAATCTCGGGATCCTCATGGTTCAGGGCATTGTAAACAGCTACGGAACAGTCGTCATGACCGCATTTGCGGCAGGAGTCAAGATCGACGCTTTCGCTTATATGCCTGCTCAGGAATACGGAAACGCATTCTCCACCTTTCTCGCACAAAATTACGGTGCAAACAAAATGGACAGATTCAGACAGGGTATTCGCGTCGGCATAATAACGTCAGCCGTTTACTGCGCAGCCGCTTCGCTCGTATTGTGGATATTCGCAAAAAAGCTTATGCTGATATTTATTCCCGAATCTAAAACAGAGATAATCAATATCGGCGTGCAGTACCTGCACATAGAGGGTGCTTTTTATATAGGTATAGGAATCCTGTTTTTGCTTTACGGACTCTACCGGGCAATGGGCAGACCTCAGATGTCGCTGATTCTCACGATAATCTCGCTCGGAACGAGAGTTGTCATTGCAAAGGCCGTATCAGTCTCGGATATGCTTGTCAGCGGGATATGGTGGGCTGTACCGATAGGCTGGTTTCTTGCCGATACGGTAGGATTTATCTGCTACTTATTTTACAGAAAAAGTCTGAAACGCTGAAAATGCCGCCCGGGACATTTGTCTCGGACGGCATTTTATTGTATAATGGCCCCCCAATTAAACTGGGGGTTTCCATTATACAATAAGGTAACAGCCGCACTCCGTAAGGACTGCGGCTGTTACGAATTCAAGGACGAATGATCGGAAGTTCATTGTCATCGGGATCAATAAGATCGCTGGTTGTGATGACATCTTTATTGTCAAAAGCAATGATCTCAATATCCGGCTTGATATATGTTTCTTTCATTGATAATTAGCTCCTTTCATCAGGATAATCGTGTATTTTGTATATAGCTTTTAGCTGACTCAGTATATATGTAAAGTATCTTCATCAGAGCCTTGAGCCTTACATCGGAAGTCTCATTATACGCTCTGTACATATATCCCTGCGGTGAACTGTAAACGCGTCCCTCACCGATATGATCGGGTTCCGGGAAACTCAGGAAACTTGAAAACGGCACAGACTCATAGTAATACTTTCCGCTTTTGTGAATAAGCGAACTGTACTGCTGAGCTATCTCCTCGCTCTCAACAATGTAGTACTTTCGCAGTTCTATCATGCTGTCAAGCACAAGGCTTGTTCCGTAGTAAGTAATGCCGTCGGGGAGAGTTCCTTCAATCACGTCCTGCTTTTCGTAAGGCGGAATTTCTATTGCAAGCATTTCGTCAGTTTCGGTTATCTCCTCCAGTTCAGGATTGAAGTATCTCTCTGCCAATAATCCATAACCCCACATTGATTCACACAAATTCTTTAAATCTGTATTATCAGTGCTGCTATCCACTTCTTGCAGATAATGGAAAACGGAATATACATATTCTGTTCCCGCCTTATCACCTGAAATGATCTGCGCCTTTACATCAGAATTTACCCACTTGGGAGCAAGCATACAGGTGAAAGCGTAACTTCCGTTCTCATTCTTAACTGCGTCCTTCATGTACACCTTTTGAGTGGTAGAATCTGGCAGAGTGAACAGCATATAGGTGTCGCTGCTGTTTGCAATACTCTCGTCAAGCTCCATGTAGAATTTAAATCCTATCATCGAATCAATATCAGCCTGATATCCAAGAAGTCTTGCGCCAACACCGTCCTCAAACGCCGAGCATACTGTGCATTTGCCGCTTTCAAACTGATGTGCGGGTATGATGTCCTGCTCATCATTTGTGTATACCATGCTGTAACTCTCACAAGTGCAATCATTATACTTCTTATTATAGAAAACGGGTGTGCCGCCGATAACAGGGTGCTTGTCAGAACCTATCTCCTGTCCCCACACTGAACCGTCAACGCTTGTGCTTGTTCTCAGTTTATAAGCAATTTCACCGCTCGAAAATGCGCTCACACCGTCAACATTGATATTGATCGTACTGCCGACAGCATTATCGCTGCTGCAATAGTTGTTCGCACCATCAGTTATAATTTCCTCTGCACCGGAGCTTACCTTGTATCCGATCATATTGAATTTACTATTCGCCGATACTCCGCTGAAATCTCCAAGTATAACATTATTTGAAATATCAAGATCACGGTTTATATCACGGTTTATTGCTTCACCGATCAAGCCTCCGCAGTGACCATTCTCCGAAGAATTGGATATTGAGCCTGTAACCAAGCAATTCCTGATAGTACATTCGCTACTTAAATATCCGCCTATTCCGCCCAATACATTTTCATCAGCACTGTTGGCAATAAGATCAACGCCGCTTGTACAATTTTCAATCAAAGCTTCGCCGCTGACGAATGCAGTTATTCCTCCGGCGGTAACAGAGTTGTCACCCTCAATTCTGCCATCAACCGTAAGGTTGCGTATAATTGCACCATCACCTAAATACTTGAACACTCCGATATAATCGTAACTACTGTCAGAGGAAGAATAATTTACAGTAAGCTTATGACCATTACCGTCAAAAGTTGCCTTATAAGAACTTCCCCAACTTAAACCGATCATTACATCAGAGGGCACATTTATATCATCTGTCAGTACAGCGTTAAAGGTCAGCTTTTTCTCAGTTATTTTTGAATAGTTTCTAAGCTCGTCAGCATTTGATATTTTCAAATATTCCGCTTTATCTATTGTTGTCACGTCAAACAGATACAGAGTCATATCCGAGGCTACCTCAAAGCTTTCGCCGTAAGCATTTCCCTCAGAATCAATGCCTATCTTATCAGCACCTATCTCAAAAATGTCGCCGTATTTGTACTTGCTCTCCTGACCGTTCACCGAAACCATAAATTCTCTTATTACCTGCAATACCGTTACATTAACGTCAGAAGTAATATTTTCACCCGTGAAAGCGTTTCCGCTCTCATCGCTGAATGTGTAGTCGTATCCGACGCTTTCAGGCAGTTCAATGCTTTCGCCGTCGATAACCATCAACACGATCTCAGAGCCGTCCTCAAAGCTGAATGTTACCTTATGAACCTGTGAATCCGACTTTTCACACTTTATGCTGCCGTCCTCATCAGACTTTGAAACAACATAAGCCGCGTCCGCCGTATATATTATATGTTTCTCGTTTTCTCCTGAGAAGTCTGTTGGCAGCCACAGCTTAACGTTTCCCTCTGAATCTGTGGAAAGATCGCTGCATAAAGTGCTGTCTATCTGTAGTATCTCTGTTTCTGCGGTCATATCTTCTATAGTTACATCATACTCATGCAGTTCCCTGCCCTTGGCATCTACAGGATCGGGATCTATGCCAAAGCCGAAACGGAAAACACTGATATCTCCACCGGTAACAACAAATTTTATATCGCTGTTCAGAAAAGCATTCAGATATGTCTTTCCGCCTGAAACATTAAGATTTTTCAATCCAAAGAAGCCTTTGGATCCGTCTAAATTTATATCGTTGTTTCCTCCTCTTATGTTCATGGTACCACTGCCCATTATACCACATTGATTGGTTTCAGCAGATAACTTCAGCTTTGCACTGTTATCGCCATAGCCGCAGATATTGAGCGTTCCGTCTATCTGGGCAAAATAAAACTTGATTTCCGAATCCGATTTTGTGTACAGATTGAGAGTTCCCTTGACGTCAAACGGAGACACAGCTCCTGCAAATTCCGCACATCTGTTTCCTCCGTCATCGTTATCAATATTAACGCCGTCAAGTATAACATTTGCCGTTACTCCCCTTGGAACGTAGATAGTCGCATCGACATATGCCTCGTTTGTGAAGTTGCTGCCTTTAAGAATATATGTGCCGCTTGTATTCAGCTCGGCAACAATGCGGTTCTCATCGTTCGGCTCAAGCTGAGAGATGTCAATAACTGTAGCGGAAGCTTCATCAAACGGAACAGTTTCCGTGCTGCTGTTCAAAGAAACAGTACTGCCTGTGATTTCCTGTGCAAAAGCGTTTACATACGGTGCAGGAATTACGGAAGGTGCAGTATTGGCTGCAAGTGCAGCAATGCACATGATTCCGACAATTTTATTTCTTATCGCATTTCTCTTATTTTTTTGCATAATTGTTTAACACTCCCTTTAGATACTGATTATATTTATGATAAAGCTCCGCTAATGGAACTTCGGCATTCCACGGTTTATTTCTTCCGATAAAATGAACAATGTTGAAATCTTCGCGCCGAAAAGGCTCTGTTATCGCCTTTACATCGGGCTTATCCGCAGCTTCAATATTGTTGGTATAATTCCACGAAATGTCTATGAGCCTGACATGATCGTGAAAAAGTATATTAAGAACGTCCTGATCGTTGTAAAAAAGCTTGCTGCCGTGGAGAATTTCAGTCACCTTTTCAAATGTTACAAGTCCGCGACACTTTTTCAGATCAAGGAGCAGGACTCCAGCGTTGAAATAGCATTCCTTTTCGGGAATATCCAATACCTGACTTATGTAATTATCAATGTTATAAGGCTTTTTCTCGAAAAATACGGCTCGCTTTGTATACGAAAGAACCCTTACTCCGACATCTGCCGCCGCACCTATGGCTGAACCGTTGAGCGGCATATCAAACAAACGCGATATGTCCCCCGTTACAACCGTGTCACAGTCAAGATATATCATGCGGTCATATGCGGAAAAAAGCTCCGAGAACAAAAACAGTCTGTAATTGGTCTCAACGCTGTAATATACTCCTACGTCTGAGGAAACCTTTTCGTCGTATTCCGACATATCAACAAATCTGACCTTCACATGAGGAGATCTTGCCTCCTGCCGTATCACCACCCGATTTGCCGCAGAAATGTCCTTATGCATGATAATTATGTCGTAAAACCGCTTTGAATCGGCATTTTTTAAAAGTGAACATATGCTTACAGCAAGATACGGTGCGTAATTATTGTTGCAGGCAAAGCAAATATTCACAGGCTCGTAATATGGTTTGATCGGTTCGATAGCTTTTCACCCCGATGATTTATTTTTAGAGATCTCTGACCGCGACTTACTTTTTGCGTCTTTTTATTTTTACAGCAGCTATAAATGCCGCACCGATAACAGCAATTGCCGCCGTGCACACAACCGCCGCTATACTTCCCTTTCTTCTCCCCTCAACAGCAGATCTTGCAGTTTCTAAGGTAGCGGATTCCGTCTTAGCTTCCGCCAAAGAGGTTTCGGTGCTTTCCTGCTCCTGAGAAAGATCTTTTACTACTTTACTGCCGTTTTTATCGGTATATGTAATGAGCCCGCTTTCGTCAACGCTTACCTCGTTGCTATTTTCGTCAACAATGATTTTTTTACCTTCAGCGTCCGTATTGAGCGAATATGCCTGAGAATCGTCTATTACCGTTTCAGCGCCGCTTTCATCAATAACCGACAGTCCGTGATCGCCGTTCACAATCACAGTGTCACCCTGAGGAGTTTCAATTCCGTTCTTTATAATAAAAAGCTCGCCGTCGTCTCCGCCCGGAATATCCTGTCCGCTGCTGTCCGCAGCAGAAGTTTCCGTATTTTCTGTTGTTTCTTTTGTTCCTTCTGTAGTTTCCGTGTTTCCTGAATCCGAGCCGCTGTCCGAAGATGAAATCTCATCCGCAGGCACAAATGGCAGCTCGATAGCACTTGCGCTGGTTCCTGCACCATTCATCAGTACTATCATGCATAAAACAGGTAATATTTTTTTCATAATTTTCTCCTATACACAAGCCATGTGCAGTTATATCTTTATATTATTATATCATATTTCTATTTATTTTGCAAGGTTTATTCACAAATTTATGGCATTCTAAAGGCAAACGGAGAGAAAATTCTCTCCGCTGCACTTTGTTATATCACATATCAGAGTAAAAAGGAGTCGCTTATCCAACTGCCGCTGACATTGTTCAATGTTCCTTCATCAAGTCGATAGTATCTGTTTCTGCCTGTGGAAACGACTGTGTCAACTGTAGCATTCAATCTGTTATCCCAGTTATTTTCTGTTTTATCGGGATCCATACGGCAGAAAATCACGTTTTTGTAGGAGAAATCAAAATTCTTCACCACAAAATGTATGCCGTCTCCGGCATCTGCACAGTCAAACCACTTATTTCCCGCATCATTCCACGCATAGACTGCAAATCTGGCATTGCCCTCCAGCCACTCGCTGTTCGGCATTAAATAAACCGAAGTATCAGCATTAGAATAATCACTTGCTGCCTTACCGTAGAGGTAGAGCGACTTCATAAGATTCACAAGAGCCTTGTCATCGCTTTGATTTGTCAGAACAGCGTAGGAATAGCTCATCGGACCATAAGTAAGAGTATAATCATTAAATCTGAAGTTCCATGACGGATCAACAAAATTATCTGCAAGCAATTCAACATCATAATAGTAATACATACTCTTATGTTCTAAGAATCCGTATGATTCTGCATCGACTCCTTCTTCTGCCTTGAAGTAATGTCTCACAACCGTTTTGCTTTCGAGCAGCAGGCTTGAACCGTAATATGTTACTCCCTCAGGAAGTTCGCCGCTTTCTGACCATTTATATCCTGCGAGCGTATCAGCGGTAACGTTGTTCATTTCTGCTGTCGCCTCAAGCACTTCGCCGTCAAAATAAGCCTTTGCATACTTACCGTAATTCAGCATTGCCTTAGCCATCGCAACTGTTTCTGATGAGTACTTACTGCTGTTTTGAATAATATAATTTGCGTAATCCGCAACCGTAAAGCTGTAAATCTGACCTTCTGCGTCCGATGAGAACATCTGGGCTTTTATTTTAGAATTCATTTCCTTAGCTGCTATATTGCAAGTGAAAATATTATATGTTTCACCGTTGACTTCTGCTGTTAACGTCCTATTGCTGTAAACTGTTTCAATTTCGCCGTTGGGCAGTGTAAACTGCATATACGACTTTTCATCAGCAGCAACTCTCGGATCAAGCAGCATATAGAAACTTACTCCTATACTGCTATCAAGATCAACTGAATATCCCTCAAGTCTTTCTCCGATCTTATTCTCAAACCAGCCGCGCACTCGCTGCATCTTCCGTTTACAAAGGAGTGAGCAGGAACAACGTCCTCAACCTGTGTGTTGCTGTAGGAAACAGCGGACGTATCAGATTTATCACACTTGCTGTAAACTCTGTTCTGATAAACTCTTGCGTCACTAAATTCCGGAAGTGACTGCTTGGTTTCGCCGTTGTCAATATTCTGTCCCCAAGCTTCTCCGAGGAGATATGCTACTTCACCGCTTTCAAATTCTGCGGTTGTCTTGCCGAGAATGTTTATAAATGTACCGCTTGGTTTTATTGATACAGCTTCACCGCTAAATATTTCTTTCATTATTAAAGTAACAATTCTCAATTAACGCTCCCATACCAATGCTTGAGTGGCATATACCGCCCGTAACTTCGCCCTCTACCGAACCTGCATTATAACAGTTTTTATGTGCCCACCTCGCATAATTAGATCATAGTCCAATTATACCATAAATTTCTATGATTTGCAACATTTTTTCCTAAAAAAGTAAATATTCACATCTTTTTACGAATCCTCGCCAACACTTAAATATCTTTTAACCAACTCCTCCGCTGATTTCCAATGTAACCATTTTTCGCTCCTTATAATATAATAGTAATGCACGGTGAGCAAAAAGGCTCTGCTGTGCTAAAGAAAGGAGGAATTCCATGAATCTCAATATGTTTGATGATATAAACGGTCTGATTCTGCGCGAACGAGAGAATTCTCTTGAACCTAAATTCTCTGCCGCTCCGCGCCATGAAGGACTCTCGCGGTTTCCCGATAATACTCCGCTCGCCATGGCTTATGTTCCGTTCCAACAGATCAATCAGGTTTACGAGCCGGACAAAGCTATGTCCGCCGGAACACTCTTCCCTGAGCTTGATCTTCCCTTTGAGAGAGGAGGCGCTCAGCAATGAATGAAAGGCAGCGTCTCCTTAACAAAATCAAAAAGTACGATTTTTCCCTCAAGGAGCTTAACCTCTACCTCGACACCCACCCCGACTGCCGCCGTGCTCTCGCACTTTTCAATAACTACCAGACTATCAGACAAAACTGCATAGAAGAATACAACCGCAGATTCGGCCCGCTCACTCCCGACCAGAGCAACGATCCTCAGCATTGGTCATGGATCGACGACCCGTGGCCGTGGGAAAGGAGGTAAATTATGTGGCAATATGAAAAGAAACTGCAATATCCCGTAAATATCAAAACTCCCAACGCAAAGCTTGCAAGGGTTATAATAAGTCAGTTAGGCGGTCCGGACGGCGAACTTGCCGCTTCGCTCAGATATCTCAACCAGCGCTACGTTATGCCGTATGCCGAGGTAAAGGGACTTCTTACTGATATAGGCACAGAGGAATGTGCACATCATTGATAACTATAATATATAAAACCGGCAGAGGAAACTATCCCCTGCCGTTTTTCTGTCATATGAGAGCGTCCCAGTCTAATCCTCCGAGATATCCAACCCCGAGCCGGTTAGCCTGCTGGAAGTTGTGGATAGCGGTCATGGTTCGCTCGCCTGCGATACCGTCCACATCGAGTGCCGCACCCTTGCCGTTGAGAATCTTTTGGAGCTCGACTGTCGAGTTGTCCTTAGTGGAGTAGTACCTGTAAAAATCGTCCGTCACGCTGCCCGAAGTGCCGCCGCGTACTGCCTCATCGCCGTACCACTTAGCCCCTGTACGCACGTCAACGTGAATCGCGGTGTAGGTACTGTCGATGTTGCCAATGCCTCTAAAGCCGATATCCTGCGCCTTGCAGGCAACTTTCTTAGTGCTGATAATGCTGCCGTCCTGACCATAGCATATAATGTCCGCAGCATTGCCCTTGGTGTGCTGACCTGTTCCGTTGCCGCCTACAGCCTTGTCATGGTCAGGGCAACGATAACCACTTGTCACGACAATCCGAGAACAATCAAGCACACGGTAGAGTTTTTCGAGATTGGTCACAAGATTCGGATTAATTTCTGTATCGTGCGTTTTACCACACTTGCAGCGGAACTCCCTTGCATTGAAATGCGCAGAAAGCTGCGTTTCATCGTTGTACTCGTATTTCATGACTTGTCCTCCTTGTTGAAGTTCTTCAGCTTTTTAATTATTTTCAGCGCCCACTGCGCATCGGGGTTGATCTCGGCATAGTTCTCAAATATACTGACAATTTCCATGACGGTGATGTAGGTGAAAACTAAAACCGCCGTCACAATGCCTGCGATGTCGGACAATTCCTCAGCCTGATAGTATTTGCCCAATTCGTGTATGCCGATGTCCAGTCCGCAGGCTGTCACCATTACCACGATCTCGCCAATCTTATTCAATCCGCCCTTGCGCATTTTAGAACTGCATATGTCGTCATTGCAGTATGCTTTGATGAATCCTGTGACGTAATCGGCTAATGCAAGTCCGATGATTATTAATATCATGATTATGTACTTCATACGATCTCCTTTCAGTCCTTGATACACCAATATCCGTTTGTGATGTATTTTTCGTTGTTAAGCGTAATTATACCCATGCCGTCATACTGATAAATCGGTATATAATATGCATTTTCAGCCGCAACATTAGCATCACCAAGACTTGCGGCTGTTACAAAATTAGCTAACGTTGTGCAATTAGCTAAATGGCGAGTGCAATTGTTTCCAAGAAAATTTTCTAAATCTGAGCGACACACACGAGGATTTGCTAACGAATCAGATTTGTAAGGTGCCCCGTATATAAGTGTGCCGTCACTATTAAATGACATGAACGCTGAATTGATTCTTGTTGTTCCGTCATAACTAAGAGCCTGTATGATAATACCATTAGTGCAAGCAAGAATTGTGTAATGTATTTCAGACGAACTGCTGCCTATTTCAAACGAAGAACCACCATTGTTATAGTATACCTTGAGTCCCCCAATCACCAATATGTTATTGTGTTTAATTTGGCTTATATTTGTGCCTGATGATGATACGGCGGTAGTTATTCCTGTGAACCCCAAGTTATCTATAAACGCTTTTGCAGCCGCTGGACTTGCATTCATAATTGATGTAATTGCCATTTTATTTCTTCCTTTCTTAGCCCTCTATATCCGCCGTGAAACTGGCGTTCCCTACCACGCATTTCTTTGCTGAATCACATATCACCATTGCCTGACCGACTTTATCCTGTGAACCGCCGCTTATATCAGCCACCTTTGCGACCAACGTATTCAGCGTTTCACCCACGTCAGCTTCAACGCCTTTTGCCGTAAGAATGCCTGCGAGAAGATTACGCTGCTGGTCAATGGCTGTCAGCATATTGCGGATAGTCTCAGGTTCGCTCGTGCTGATGAATGTTTCCAGAATGTCCTGTATGTATGCCACACCTGTGCCCCCTTTCACATTTCCGACAATGTTCTGCCCCCAGACCTGCGCTGAAACATTACTGATAGTAATTGATTTATCATTGCTCTCCAGCTTCACGCTGAACAGGTGCTCGCCTGCATCCAGCACTATCGGGATAACTCGTTCAACCGATTTGTACTCAATCGCCGCAAGCGTGAATGCTTCTGCAAACACAACTGCCGCGCCGTCCATGTATGACGTGATATTTACCGTGCAGTCCTCTGCGCCCTGCAAGTTTGCATTGTAGTGCAGAAACGCCCATGTAGGCTCTCTCGCGTTGACAACACCGTCCGCTATCACGGTTGCCATATCTATGTCCTGCGGATACTCGTTCAGTTCCGCGACTTCGATGGTCTTGCCTTTTGTGATATTGATTTGCGTGCCTGACGCTCCCGAGCTTGCCGAACCGCCCGAAGATGAAACTGTGTTACTTCCTGCGCGCGGTACGCCCGGAGCGGTGAGCTGCTGTGGAGAACGGAACTGCCAGAAATTTGAGCATATCAGGAACTTGCAGTCCTCGCTTTCCGTGATACCACCCTTTACAATCACCATGTCCCCGATGTCAAGCGCAGGGTCGCCATAGTACTCAATCGTGCCCGGAACCCAACTCATGTCGCTGAAATATGCACAAAGCGGATACAACAGCCAGTCAAAACGTTCCTTGTAGTTCTTGTCATTGTCCCACACATATTTGTTGTCCGTGATGTTCAGAACGGCTGTAGACTGCCCCTGACCTGCCTGTGTTGCTACAGGCTCGGAGACAGTGTGTCCGAGTGAACCGGTATAGGAGAACTGCCTGACGCGGTAATTGTACTCACTCAGCTTGATACTCTTGCGCAGATCTACAGGAATAGTCCGCACAGGTGTTTTTGAGAACCTGCGGAATTCTATCTTGCCCTCGCGATTCGCAAACGCAAAACCGCCGATAAGCTGCGCGATTGCCCGTACCTCATCACGGCAGTTTGAAAGATAATGCGTTCCGAACCAGTCGTACTTGATGTCAATTTTCTTTCCGTCACTGTCAGTCGGCAAGAGCGCGTTTATTTCGTCTATAGTCTGCGCAAACTCAACCTTCGCGACCGTTTCGATTTGTTTCAGAACTGCCGCCGCGAAAACTACACCAACGTAGTCGTTGTTCAGTTCCGAATCAAGACGGCTGATGTGGTCAACGGCTTTCACCGTTAACCTCGAACCGCTTTCTCGTTCAGCAGATGTTACGTCAAACACTCCCAGCGGAACTTCATCTGCTGCGCCGTCAACCGAAAACCACAGCCGCACTTCACCGCCGATAATTTCATCGCGCCGCAGATAGGGCACGTTCAGGATCATGCTCAGTTCGCCTGTGTACATCTGACCGATCATGAACACTTCTTCATCTTCAACGCAGCGCAGGTCTATGCTTGGATTTCCGACCATTGTGCTATCGTCAAGGGTGAGTGTGTCACCGTTGACGTCTGAAAGCGTTCCGTGTATATGCTGAACTGCGCCGCCTTCGATCGCAGCTATATATGCTGCTGATACCTGATACAATATCTCACCTTCCTATATTTCGATCAGATTCACAGATAATTCCGCCGTAAAACCATTGTCAACGGTCGTTCGGTCTGACGGATACATCTGTGCTGTAACGTAGCTGCCATTATGCAGAAAAACGACAGTCTGTGTAAATGCGCTTACCAGTGAATTGACCTGTGCGATTTCTGCACTTTCGCCTTTGAATTTCAACGTCAGTTTGTATGTGTTTGTGCGAATAGGGTAACGCAGCGCTTTTCCTGTTTCCGTAGAGCGCCCTGAGCCCTCTGCAAGCAAATCAGAACATATTACACTATAGCCGTCTGAAAGTGGCTGTACGGCAAGCTGAGTGCCGTTAATGGAATTTATCGCTAACATTCTATTCACCCCTCCTTGCGCGGTCGCTATTCACGATTTGCAGCACTTCTCTGCTGAATTCCTTGGAATTTTTGAAAAGATAATTGATTATTTCTACATTCATTCCCGAGCGCAGAAGTTCAATAATGATCCGCAGCAGTTCAACTATTTCACTGCTGCCGCCGCTGTCGCCGTCAAGCATTCCTTTCAGTTTCGATAACGGCGCGATAACTTCGGGATCTGTGGCAGCGTTTTTGTTATCGCCGACCATAGCCAATGTAGGCGCAGTCGCAAGACCGCCCTTAGCCAGATGTGGGATCTCAGGAACACCTATCGTTGGCAGCCATGAAAATGGCTCCCAGTCCATAATTTCCAGATCTCTGAGACCGTCAAGAGCGTCATTTATCGCATTGAACGGCTGAGCAATTACCCAGTTTATGCCGTCGATAAGTGAGTTTACAACGTCCTTGAAAATCCCTGCGATGTTCTCAGCAATACCCGAAAAAATTTCGCCACCTGCTGAGAATACATTCTTGACCGCCTGCCAAGCTTCGGAAAATTTGTCCCTGAACCAGTCTGTCACATGGCTGAACACCGATGTGATACCGTCCCAGACACCGCTGAAGAACTTGCCCACGCCCGAGAACGCGTTCTTTATGCCGTTCCATGCACCCGAAAACGCATTGCTGAACCACGTTCCTACAGATGAAAAAGCCGATGTGATATCGTTCCAACGATTCTTGAACCATGTTCCCACACCTGAAAATATCCGTTTGATAGCTTCCCATGCCTGACGGAACTTATCGCTGAACCACCGGTCAATATCATCGAATATCTCCAGAATAGCGGAAAGCATTTTCGAGAATATTTCTTTTATTTTTTCGATACCGTCCGAGATCGCATTGAACAGACCGTCAATGATGAATCCGCCCATTGTTCCCATTTCCTTGGACGGACTGGCGATCCCGAATGCTTTCTTAAATCCTTCAATGAATGGCTTGTAAATGTGTTCATACGGCCATGTAATAAGACCTTTCAGCGCATCGAGCATACCGTTGAACAGCCCGAGGACTACATTGCCTCCGGCTTCATCTATCTTGCCGGAGAAGTAATCCTTTATGCTTGTAACAATCTTTGAAAGTGCTCCCCACAATAATGATACTGCGCCGCCAAGAGCACTGCCAAGCAATTCCATCCACTTGCTTGCAATTCCGCCCCAGTCAATGTTGGCGATGAAATCAGCAATTTTCGCGCCTATGCTTGCCCAGTCTATTGTCTGAACTATCTCTATTAGTGTGTCAAGAACACCCTTGAAGCCTTCGGACAGCGTTGCTCCAGCTTTGCCGAAGTCGAGGTTGTCAAACCAAGCATTGACAGCTTCACCTATGCCCTTGCCCAGTCCTTTGAAGTCGAAGTTTGTGACAAATGCAAATCCTGCATCGATAAATGCCTTTAGCCGCGCGGAAAGCGCCTTGCCAAGTCCCTTCCAGTCGGTTTTCTTAATGGCGCGGTTCAGACCGTCAGCTATGCCCTTGCCGATCTTGCCCCACTTTATACCCTCGAAGAACGTGTTGATCGCCGAAGTGATAGTGTTCAGACCGCCTGCAACTGTATCGCCCATAACGCCCCAGTCGATATTATCAACAAAGCCATTAATTCCGTCAGTTACCTTGGAAATACCGCTGTTTATCTTGCTGCTCAGTTTTTCCCAGTTTATTCCTGAAAATACAGAATTAACACGTTCCGCAAGTATCTGACCTACGCCTGCCCAGTCTCCCTGCTTTATCGAATCTTTCAGGCGTTCTGCCCAGTCGGGAAGTTCAGGTTCGGTCATATCGATTTTGCTGTAGTCAATGCCGCTGTCAGATGAACCCGATTCATCGTCTCCGCCGCCTGACAGCACGTTCATTTCGTCTATGCCAGCCATGGATACCTTGGCTTTTTTAGCGGCTTCTGTCGTTGATTTCAGCTTCTTGGTGGCTTCCGCCGCCTGTTTGTAGGTCGTACCGAATATGCCCGATATGAACCCTGCAATAGACTTTGTGACCGCCGCAAGACCGCTCATCAACGTGTTTAGCGCAGGCATTACAGCCTGCATTATCGGTGTGAATGCGATTGCTAAATTTGCCTTGACAGCGTTCAAAGAATTGGAAAACTGTTCGTCAGCCTTGGCGGTTTCTATAAATCCGTCTTTCAGGGCGCGGAAGGCAGCGTACAGTCCTGCCATAACGAAAACGCGCTTGAAGGTGTTTTTCAGGGTCGTTCCTAATTTGTTGACAGGTTTGATCACGCTCAGCGCAGATTTTCCTATGCCTGATATCTTACTCCCGAGTGATGAAAACGCCTTTGCGCCTACGCTCCTTATCTTGCCGAATACTTTACCGAATCCTGAACCCAGTTTTTTCAGTACAGTGCTTGACCGTGTGTGCATTTCCGACCACTTGGCATTCAGACCGTCCAACTTTTTCTGCGTTGATAAAATACGCTGCTCAACAGCCGCAAGCTGTGATGTAGTCTTGTCGGACGGCTCGGCAGCGGAAAGCTCCTGCCACTTCTTTTGCAGTATCGCCATTTGCTGGCTCGTCATTTCAATTTCCTGCCGCAGCCGTTTTGCAGGATTTGTATCGATCTGAAACTTACCGAACTCTGCTAACTTCGCATTAGCTTTTTCGACCGTCTGGGTGAGCGGCTTTCCTATTGATTCAGATATCGCCTCAATCTCTTTTAAAATCTCGGCGGTATTGTACTGCACATAGTTTCCTGTTGATTTAGATATGCGTGCAGAGGCATTCTTCACAGCTTCTGTCATGGACTTTGCCTGTGCTTCTTCGCGCTCCACGAACCGCTGCAATGCTGCTTCAACGCCATTGTCAGTTACTTCCTTGACCTGCTCCATGGCTTGCTCAACGGATTCCGCAGCCTTTTTCCCGGCTGTACCAACGGATTTCTGAACGGCTTCTGCGGCTTGTTTGCCTATGCTGTTCAGCGGTTCTTCTACTGCTTTGCTGACAGCTCCGCCCAGCTTTCCAGCAGAGCTCTGTGCCTGTGCCGTAATTTTTTCTATCTGCGGCAGAATTTTGTCCTTGATAACAAAATCCAGTGATATTACTCCGACCGATGTTGGCATGATTTTCCCTCCTTTCACAAAAATGAAAGGCACTCGCGTGGAGTGCCCTAAAACATATTCTTAAACATTCGTTCAAACATCGCCGCAAATTGCTCAGGTGCCTGAACTGATTTCATCTGCTGTGCGCGGAAGTTCCGCCAGCTATTACGGATTCGATGTTCGTGCTGTGTGAAATTTTTCAGTCGATCAGGGCTGTTTTCCTTGCGGATCAGCACAGTCTGTCCCAAGGGCGTATCTTCCATTAAACCTCCGATAAGCAGCCGCCAATCAGAGTAGTGGAGAGATCCCTGCTCGCTTGGGAGAATGTGGTACTGCTTGGCTATCGACTGCTCGATCAGCGTGCGGTCGTGGTCAAGGTCGTACCATTTTTCCTCACTGTTCGGGAAACGAATCCTCGTCCTTTGGCTCTTCGCCCGTCATAGCCGCGATGACCAGCTCGAAAAGCTTCTGATACGCGGCAAACGAAAGATCCATTTCATCAATTTCCTTGAACTTCTCGCCAAAGGCAAGTTCCAGTGCCTCGTCTACTTTTTCAACATCTCCCTTGGAATCGTTGAAAAGCTTTGTAACCTTGATCACCGTGTTCTTTCTGTCGTCCACAGGATATACTTTTCCGCCGATCCTGATCTCAGGAGAGCCGCAAAGCAGCTTTTTATCAAGTGTGTACATTTTTCCCATTATTCTGATACCTCTACTTTCTTACGGGTTCTTTTTGCTGTCGTTCTTAAAGGCGACGCTGATGCCGCAGCCTGCGTCAGGTCGCCGGGGTAAAAGTCGGTTTGCCGTCCGAGGCAGCGTCAAACGCCAGCGGTCCGACCGCAGTAGAATCACCGCTGCACCACTCTGTAACGCTGATTACTGCTTTCATTGTCAGCTTTGCGCCGTCGGGGAACGTCCACACAAATGTTGTGGTAGCCGCCGCGCCTGTTTTTAGTGCAAGACCGTTGATGTAGTCATTGCCGGCATCGCCGATGTTGCGCTTGCCCGACACGGATATAGTGATAGACTTGCCCGTCATCAGTCTGCGTGTCCAGCCTTCCTGATCGTAGGGCTTCCATTCTTCGACGTTGCCGTCAATGGAAACTGAATAGCTTTCCATATCTGCTATAGTCGCAAGATTGCTCTCTGTTGCGCCATCTCCTCCCGTTTTGTCAACCTTGAACTGGTTTTCATAACAGGGAAATACACCTGTCTTTTCTGACATAGTTAATCATTCCTTTCGATGTATATAATATCGGCATCTACGATGTACTCGCAGATGCCTTTCTCGTCTTTTCCTATACTGCGGATCTTGACCGAATTTGCAAACTTTATGCTATGCTCCGCAGTCGGCATATCACGCAGTCCGCTGAGTATCTCAGCGATCTCTGCCGCTTTTTCCTCGGCGGTGTTCGGATTGGTCGTCCAGTGTATCAGTATTCTGACTTTTGCGGTCTGATAGCTTGATTCTCCGCCGATGCACTCGCGGATCTCGGTCTCATCGCGCTGATACACACCTATCGTTTGTGTGGCAGATGTATCAATGCAGCCTGATGTCACCGATTCAAAATCAATTGAATTTGCGACCAGATCAGCTATTTCAATCAGCTTCAACAGTTTCATTCCAGTTTCTCTTTAAGCCTTTCTGTGTATTCATCCAACAGGAGATCTTTCTTATCGCCATTGATATACGGTTCAAGCCAAAGCGCACCTGCGTTTTCGTTCTTGCCGCGCTGGAAATTGTATTCAGGGTGATAATACAAACGCCGTGCCTGTGGTGAGCCTGTAACAATTGAAACTCTGTTTTCGTCGGTATCAATGAATGTCTGATTATTCTGCATATCGCCCGTGTCAAACGGCATTGTTTCGCTGTTTACAAGGTCGCTCATCACAGCCTCCACAGCCTCTTGCGCTGACGTTCTTATAGCGTTTTCAACGCCCTGTATCGCACGATAATCCAATTTAATACTAACGCCCATCATATCAGCTCCAAACGCGTGTAGTTTACTGTTCCGTCAGGATTCTTAGCCTTTTCAGACGCGTATATTTTGCGCCGTATGCCCGTCAGAACAACGACTTCACCGCTGATAACATCCGTATCGGGTGCGATATCACCATTGAACAGTGCCTCACCTGACAGCGTTATTATCTGCTTATCGGCGGTTATTTTCTGCTTGGTCTTTTCGCTGTAGAAACATTTTCCCGAAAAAACGGCTGTCTGTTTCGGCGAACCGTCACGATTCAGTCCTGATTCCCTGTACACGGTTATCGGGGAAGTGCATATGCGTTTCGGCACAAGCTGTGGATATTTCATTCACATCAGCCCCCTGTAACACAGTCCTGTCTGCATCAGCAGATTGTAGACCTTACCTGTGGTAGTAATGCCGCCAACTGTGACGATTTTTGAGCGGTCAAAGCTCATCGATACACCTGATATGCTGTACGACGAAAGCGGAGATTCCAACATCTCCGCATTTTCGTACACAAAATCGATGTGTTTCTGCACAGCCTCTTTGATGATCTCCTGCTGGAATTCCGTCAGGTTTTCAAATCCCTTGCGAACGATTCGATTGAACGTCAGACTGTCGATCGCGCGGCAGGCGTCTTTGATGTAATCCTCGACTTCGTCCGCAGGGACATCGCCTTTGTACTCTTCAGGGGTGAGGTACATTACACCTCACCCCTTTTTCTTCTGCTGTCAGACTTGGACTTTTCAAGCTCAGCTCTGAGTGCCGCATTTTCATTCAGCACCTTTTCGTACTCTGAGTAGGCTACGGTAGCCTGTGGAGAATGTTCAACGACAGCGCCGCTTTCATCGATAATATCATATCCCTGCGCAAGATACGCTGCCTTTTCGGTTTCTGCGATAGTATACTGCTTGTTTGCCTTTACTGCCTTCATGGTATCCCTCCTTAGTACGTTACCACAATTGCCTTACCGCTGCCGGGAGCAGTTGTAAATGTGATCTTGCCTGTTGATTTGTCGTATGTGTACGCTGCCGATGCAGTACCGTCAACCGTTACGCTGATGATCTTGTCTGGCTTGCCTGCGATCGTGAATTCGGTTGTAGAACCGTCGCCTGTGAATGTTGCAGCGAGTGTTCCTATGCTGATAATGCAGCCGTCAATGAACAGTTCATCGATTGCGAATGTGCCGTTGTACTTGCGGTTCTGGTACAGATAATTGTCTGATGTGCGGCTGTCTGAACCCGGGGAGAAAAGGTGGATATACGAGTACTTGTTTCGTGAAACCTGACACTCGGGGTCGATGAGAATGTAGTTGATCTGCTTTGCACCAACGCCCGGCTTGCAGCCGTCAGTGAAGTCGTAGACTGTCTTGAAACGTGCAGAGGGGACTGTAACGATATTACCGATATCATCGATAGAATGCACACGTCTGTCAATACCGCCGCCCTGCTTGATATCCAGTGTTCTCTGAATACCCTCAGCATTTTTGAGGAGTTTCTTGAACGCTGACGTGCAGAAAAGAATCATACGATCAAGCGGTACGCCCTTATCTTCGAGTTTTTCGAGGTTATCATCGAAATCAGCGAGGATATTTGCAATTGTCAGTGCGTCTGTCTTGACCTCAGAGCCTACTCTTACCGCCTCGGAGTACAGCTTCGAGAACGTGTACGAATCGAGTTCGGGAATAGCCTGTGTTTTGTCGAAGCGGCTCTGGATGTTTGCAAGCGATACAACTGTATCGGTTTCGTCAAAGTCCATAGGATCTACTACAAACTCGATATCGCGGTCGTGGTCTAATGTCTTTGTCTCATATTCGTTGCTGTAAGTACCGCCGTTAAAGCCGAGCGAACCGCGTGTGTGATCCTTGTAACCTGATACCGAAAGCTTCGGGATCTTGATAGACTTGCCGCCTGTGATCTGAATATCTTCATTTGAGTGATAGAGCGGATCAGAAGTGGACTCCTGACCGTAAAGTTCCCTGAGCTGATTTGAATACACCTCAGCATAATTGATCGTGTTTCCCATTTTAGCACCTTACCTTTCTTATTTCTTTTTCCTTAAACCGAATGCACTTGCAAGACGGCTGCTGTCGGCATTTTCCTCTTTTTCGGAAGAACCTGCTCCGACCTTGAAGCCACCCTTCTTCTTGCTGTCGCCGCCGTCTGACTTCATGTCAGGATACTTCTTGATCACAGCCGTCAGTGCGGAATTGATGTCGTCGTTTTTGCCTGCCTTGACATAGCTCTCAGCGATTGCAACGGCATCTTCCATGCAGTCAGGCTTCACTCCCAACTGCATTGCTGCTATCTGAGTCTTTAGGCGAAGGATCTCCTCGTCTTTGGAATCAGGGGCAGCCACAGGCTCAGGCTTCTCGGCAGCTCCCTCGCCGCCTTCGTCCGCCTGCTTGCCGTCAGGCTCTTTCTCCTCTGCCTTGGCAGGTTCGTTCTTCGGCTCATCAGACTTCTTTTCAGCAGACTTCTCGGGCTCTTTCGGCTCTCCCTCGGGTGGGGTCTCTGTCGGCTTCTTCTCTTCCTCTTCAGGAACGTTCTTCTTGTTTTCGTCCATGATTTTACCTCGCTTTCTTGTTTTTGGGTATAATAAAAACGCCTGCTGCTGCAAGCGCTGATATTCTGTTGATTTTTATGGTTAGCTATGATATAATCTCCGTAAAGGGGATGATTATATGACAAGGCAAAGTTGGTATTTTCTGAAATGCTGTAAAAAACTCGATGAACCGGATTTCAACTACAACGCAAAGGACAATTGTATCCGCAATGTTCATAAAGTTCATGGCGGTATTGAAATCAAAAAATATACCAATGAAATTGACAGCATAATTGACTACCTGTTAGAAAGTGGCTTTCTCAAACGTACTCATTTCGGATATGCTCTTACTCAGAAAGGTCTGCACCCCAATCAAATGGCTTGGGAAGATATCAAATCTTTTCTCGTAAAGAGCATTGCCGTTCCGATTATCGTTTCTGCCATTACCGCATTCATAACCTTGTGTATAGGATCACTGTAACAATAGCAGTTATCATACTTACACCGATAGAGCAAAGAATTTCAGCAACTTTGATGTTCATTTGCTCTATCTTTTTGTCAAAATCCTTATCTGGCATAATATCACCTGCTTTCATGTGGGTATAAAAATAACACCTGTTAAGGTGCTAAATTCCGATATTTAAAGTTCTATATGTTCAATACCATACTCTGAACAGCAATTGTATTCAATTCGACAGCCTCGTGCGTCTTTCCAACCATTGCAGAAAACAGCGACATCGGCTGATGAAAGCAGCTCAAGTGACTTTCCAAGAAACCAAAGCGGTTTTGCGTCAGTAGGTGCATTTTGAAAGAAAGAATCAATAACCTCTACATCAGCATGATATCTTTCTTTGACAGTTTCTATAGCTTTTGCCCTTTCTGATAATATTTCCTTATCTGTTTTGGCGCGCATGGGCTGTGATATAAATATTTTCATATTATCTATCCTTTCTATTTTGGGTATAAGAAAACCGCTCATTGCTGGGCGGTTTAATCTAAAAATTCAATTTTTTTAACATCAGTTCTGTCAAATTCAAAAAAAGGCGTTACAATGACAGGCAGATTATATCCTTCGTCATCTTCTGCTTCTGAGATATAATCACAGGTGGTGTTATAGACTTCATCATCTGTGCAGGTTATACGAATTTTTTTACCTAACAATTTAGGAACAGTTTCGTTCCATTCTTTGTAATCTAACATTGCTACGCCTCCTTTTTAATAGTCGGGAATACATGAATGCCTTTTTTAGTGTATCTAATTTGAAGAGTTTTAGTTTTGACATACCGTTTTAATTCACTGTCATAAGTACGTCCTATAAAATCAGGAGTGTTAACAAATTCATCAATTCGGCTACCGTCTCTGCTTAACTCAACTCTGCCTGTTAGCGAATACTTTTTCACCAACTCTTCAGGAACAGCACCTTTAGCAAGAACCGACCTCGGTTTTTGTTTACTGCCAGGCATTAATGATTGCTTTACTTGATTCTTCCAAGATTTTGAATACTGATGTTTAGGCTGTTGCGTTACATCAACATTTGTTTTCATTTCGCCCGAGTCTATCTTTTCTTTTAGTATACGCTTTTTTTCTTCTGGTGTCAATGGTTTCGGAGATTCTTTTGCAGATTTTTCGTAAATCTTCTCCTTTCCATAATCGCGTTTGAGAATAGTCTCACCCTCATCAGCATTGACCTTGTCGATAAACTCGCGAAGCTGTTTCTGTGCTTCTCGCAGCTCAGCTTTAGCCTTTTTGATATTGTCGGGGTCTGAAAGCCCCTCAACTTTCCGCTTGGCTTTGCGGACTTTGTTTTCAAGCCGCCGCTGTTCCTGCTCAAGCTTATATCGCCGTTCGTTTTCTTCGTTGTCAACGCTCTCAGGCAGCGGATCTCCGTCACGCCACAGTAGAATTGTATGACGGCAGTTCGGGTGAAACAGCCCCTTTTCTATCGCAGCACTCAGCAACATGAACCATTTGCCGCAGTAGTTTGATTTGCCCCACAGAATACCGCCATGATCTCTGACCTCACCGTCCCACATAGTGTATACATCGTTTATGTAAACTCTGCCTTGCCACGGCAAACAGGTATCACTGCACATACTGTACTTGCTGACCTGAATCGTGTCATAGCCTAATGCTTTGAACCGTTCTGACTTGCCCTGAATCGCTGCACGCGTTGCTGTAGTTCGCAGTACCATACGCACATAGTCGGCAATGTTAACACGCCTCCCGTCACGATATTCAATGCAATTGATCCCCTTATCCAGAAAATCTTTTACAGCCATATCTATTGCCTGCTGCAATGTCATAGAACCTGTACTCATTGCAAGCTGAGCACGGTGTACGGTCCGTCTGTAAACATCATCTGTACATCTCAGTGCCGCAGTTTCTACGTTTTTTTGAAGATATGAAACATCATCAATAAGCTTGTTCACTTTTACAGTATCTACCCCGAAGAACTGTGGCTGATCTGCGCCATGGGAAAACGCACCGTTCATGCCCTCTTCAAACTGTTCTGCCATTATTTTTCGTGTCTCGGTGTTGATCTGATCTACATACTGCGACATGATATCGGCATTTTCCTGACGGAATTTTCGCAGACCCTCGAGCTTCTCTGCCTGCCATGCTGACCAGTTCATGCCATAGTCCTTCTCTTCCTGACGATGCCTGCCGAGATTTCTCTTCAATGACTGAACCAGACGGAGCTCGATTTCCTCGAAGATTTTCACAATATCATTAATGTCAAGCATTATGAATCACCAACAGACGGCTCGTTTGTTTCAATAATTCCCTTTTCGGATTTAATTCTGTGGACCTCAGCTTTTTTCCAATCGTCCTCTTTGGAACTGCCCCACAGCTCCTCGACTTGCGTTTCTGTTGACATTACACCATAGGTACTTGCTTTTCCGACCGTTTCGACACGGCTGTCAAAATCGGGAGCGCCATACTCGCCAAAATCAACTGTCACCTCATAGGACTCCGGGGCTTTGCCCTGCATATTGTCATATGTCTTTAGCACAGCCTCCACAAGTTCAGGCAGAGCCTTTTCAAGCGCCGTTGTAATGGTGTTTCGGGTGTTGCCCGTAACGTCTTTCTTCTCTCGCTGAGCGTCTGCACTTGACATCTTGCCCACATCTATGCCGAGAGTGGCAGGCGATACAAGACCTTGCAAACACATCAGCAGGCAGTTTGTATAGGACGATACAAATGCGTCATACTTGATATCAGGCTGAACGACCTCTATTTTCGGAGTAACGCCCTCCTGCAACGGCTGACTTATCATAATATAGTTGTTGCCGAACTGATTG
>ENA-ORLU01000731-ORLU01000731.1-human-gut-metagenome-genome-assembly--contig:-NODE-731-length-29313-cov-3.110959_pt1 | contig 29313 bp, 18 predicted proteins | sample MGYA00243009_ERZ508833 | MGnify/ENA primary metagenome ERZ508833 (study PRJEB26277, sample SAMN04329763) | human gut metagenome | biome: human-associated habitat | host: Homo sapiens | place: USA...
TTCGAGGGAGTGAAAGTGACCTTGAATCCATGGGGGAAAGCACAGATGGTTTGGTAACATCCACATCAAAACTACAGGCAAAGGTCAAAGCACTGACAGGTGGCTTTGACATTATGAAAGATAAAGATACTTATAAAGATATTTATGATATTGTCGTAGGTATTGGTGAACGCTGGGCCGATTTAAATGACATCCAGCGCGCCGATTTGCTAGAAACACTTGCTGGAAAGCAAAGGTCAAATGCCCTGGCAGCCGCCCTGAACAACGTAGATGTTATTAAGGCAGCATATCAAACAGCAGAAAATTCTGAAGGTTCCGCCGAAAAGGAATTGACTAATTACCAAAAAGGTATCGATTACAGTCTTGAAAGATTCAAGGCTACATTCCAAGAATTTTCAACTTCTGTTCTATCATCAGACACTTTCAAGGCTGTCATAGATAGCGGAACACAATTCTTAGAAATTCTTACTAAAATTACTGAAATACTTGGGCCACTTGGCACAGCTTTAACAGCACTTGGTGGTTTCAAATTTGTATCAAGCATAGGTTAGCCAAAATCCTGGCTATAGTTTATCGTAAACTGGCTTATCAATGCGGAGAATATCATAGCAATGGAATGATATTTCAACGTAGGGAGATTAGTGCTTGTAAAAAATAAATAGAGGATTAATTCGTCGAATTCGCTATTCTGCAGTAATGCAGTGAAATGGATGAAAATTCCGCGAGAACGCACGAGCCAACCTAACTACGTATAGTAATATGTGAAACGTTAGCAGCAATTATGGAATTAAAGATAATATCATAATGACGAGCGAAGCATATGAAAGTTAGGAGGAGTAGAGAGAACACCCTTCCTCCAGCGTATATAATGCCATAGTTTATATGCGTTGAATGCATGTTCCACGGTACGCGAAAGTTGTGATGCTTTCTCATCACACGCCAGCTTCTATCCTATTTCTGGCGTTGTTGGAAAATAATAGGAAAATTATATAGATATTTATCGTCAAATTGCAGAATAACAAAGGAGGATGTGAAAGCAAGGAATCTAAACATAAATTAAAATTTGAAACAATAGAAACTGGCCCACAAGCAAAAATTAATGCATGTAGGGAAACATTAAATGTTAAGAAAATATTAGCAGAACAGGAATCGAATACAGTATATGAAGAAGTAGATAAATCTGATAAAAAAGACAAACTTTCAGATATCATAGCCAATCTTCTGTCGCTAGATAATTATAAAATTACGATTACATTGGAGAATAAATAGATATTTGACGATGTATCTTGAATTGTGCTATACTCATGATACAATGATAGTAAACATTAGAATTCATGATCATATTGTCTGGGAGGGATGAAAAATGAGAGATGTATATGATTTTGCTAAATATTTTATCAAAAACGGGGCAGATTCAAAACCAAATACCTATGACGGCAATATGAAACTTCAGAAACTATTAGTGTTATCAGATCTTGCCAATATTGCCGAAAATGGAAAATTACTTTTCTCAGACCCTGTATTGGCATTTCAAAATGGCTGTGTAGTAGAAAAAGTACGATTACGATATAAAAATGATTATTCTACTTTCAAGCATGATAGTGATTTATACCAACCGGATTTTTCCGAAAGTGAATATGAAATTTTGAAATTAGTTATGGATATATTTGGTCACGCGTCGGCAAGAGAATTATCGGAAATCAATCATACATTTAGTTTTTGGCAAGTTGGTTATCAAAATGGAACGAGTAATAATGGATATCATACAAAGATACTTTCCGAAGTAGATATGATGTCTCATAAGGAAGACATCAATAGAATGCAAGAAATTATTTCGGCATACAGAGAGAATTTGAATGATGTATCTGCGAGTGAAGTTATCAATGGAGTAACCTTTTACTATGATGGATTTGAATTGACAGATGATATCATTGAAAAATTAGAGGTGTTTTCTTTACAGTCAGATGACGACGCGTATACAATTTATTTTGATGATGGGAAGCTGGTGATTTACTAATGAATTTTATCGAAGGACAAGGTGTGTTAGGTAAAATACAATTTTTAGATGGTGCTATGCCAGCATACGACAGGACATATCTTGTTGTTAAGACAACAGATACTTATATTGAAGTTTTAAATGTTTCAACAACGAAAGGCAAAGAAAGAAAACTTGCTTTTCCTACGAACAGGAGAATAAAATCTTACAATCCACCATTTCTCAAGCCATCATTTGTAAAATTGGATTCGCTGACACGGGTTGAAAAATCTTTGTGTGATTCGTTAATTATCTTAAACAAAGGACGTGTCTTGAATCAGAATGAATTAAATGAGATCCAACAACTAATATGAATTTCAATGAAGAAAAACAGATGATTGACAAATAGAAGTCATACAAAATATCCATATCAAAATATAGTACATCTATAGGATGTGCGTTGGCTGAAATGTGCCAGTCAATATTGCATTGAGGAGAGTATTGAGATACAGCTTTCCAGTACTCTCCTCTTCCACTTCTAAAACATTTTCAACAAAAATGCAACAAAGAATAACAACGCTATAGCCCACCAGGGCCATGGCTGCATACTTCTTCTGACTCTACCTTTCCATGACATATCTTTGATCCTCCTTTTTTAAATATTTCAAATGAAAGCAGGTGATTATTATTAATATACAAAATATTACACAAGAAGCGGATTCTTTGAATATAAAAAATGCAGATCCATCGGAATCTTATCGTAAAAATTATAAACCATATGATAGTGGAGAAATTTCAAAGCATATAACTCCGATCACTTATGTTGATTACGAAAAGAATCATGAAGTAATCCTCGATAAAGATGGCAAACAATTACCACCACTTTCTGCGGGATCAGACAAAGTTAATATCGAATTAATATTCAAAATGTTTGAACAATTCCCAATGCATCAGGTCTAAGTGTTCCTTAGCTTATTTCATACGTAGAATAATTTTACCACTTATAACCACAATTTTTACATTCAAACTGACTCTTAGCAGTTTTACTGAACAATCCAAATAATCCAGCACCTACAGCTTTCTTAGCTGCTGAAATTTTGATGATGTCGGTAGAACCGCAAGTCGGACAATGGGGCTGATTGGCGGATGGGGATGGTTGTTGACTGGATTGTTGTTTACGGCGAGCCATTACCCTCTCTTCTAATTTTTGTTTGTAAATTTGATGTGCTTCTGTGTCATATTCCTCTATTTTATTACATTTTTCAAGGAGAGAATAAATATATGAATCAATTTCATCTTCTGTTTTAGGCCATGATGTATTTGAAATTGTAGTTGTTGTTGATTCAGATGTTTGAAACATTGGTGTACCACAGAAATCGCATTGAATTGTTGCTACTACATCCGTCGCCGTGCTAAATGATCCACATTTTGGGCAAATAAATGTTTTTGAAAAATCACTAAGCTTGGCTTCTTTAATATATTTTTTAATCGGAAAACCACAACCAGGACACGCCTCTGCAAAACTGCTCACTATATTTTGGCATTCTGGACAAAATACCTTTGGCATACTATCACCTCCGTCAATATTTCCTATATTATATCATAATTGTTTGATAAATCCAACATTATTAACAATTAATTTGCAGTTTAAAGATTTAGGAAGTATATTCGGAAGCTTAGGAGATCTAAGTGGAAAACGATTTAAAAATGAAGGATCATATGATGATCTTCAAAATTATTTAAAAGATTCGTTTAATGCATCTTTTGGTGTTGGTAAAGACGGAATTAGTAAATTTAATTCAGAACAGATAGAAGCAAAAGCAAATGTGTTAGGCTTAAATAAAGAATTAAAGAACCAAGCTTTATCTTTGGCAAGTGATGCAGCTCTTTCTGCAAAAGCAGCAACTGGTAAATTAACATACGCAGATGCAATAAAAGATTCTATAAATAATGCTCCGGCGTTAGCAAAGGCTCTGCAAAAACAAGGTAAGCTTACTTTAGAACAAGAAGATTTATTAGGCAAACTAAAAGAAGGTTCTGCAGGGTATAATGAACAAGTAAAAAAAATCATTAATGCGAATGCGGAACTAGGTGACTCTATAGTCGAACTCCCAGAATCTGCATCAAAAGCAAGTACGGCATTTTCTGGCCTTTCCAATTATTTCAAAGGATTGCTGGCTACTCTAAAAACAATGCTTCCACTTATTGCGGCTGTTGGAGCAGCGTTCGCGGCTTATTCGGCTTGGAAATGGGCAGATAATAAGTACAATCTTACCTATGATACCAACCTGAAAAATGTTAAAGAACATGTTTCTAATCTTCAAAATGCTCAAAAAGAAGTAGAAAATCTAAATGCAAAGGCTGATCAATATAAACAGACTCTTCAGGAAATAGCTTCTAATTACAATGTTACATTAGAAGGTACTGAATCTGTTGATGAGATGATTGACAAGATTCAATCTGCAGACAATGTGCAATTAACTCTTGTTGATCAGACCGAGATTGACAAAATCAAATTAGGAAATGATGAACTTGAGAGAACTTTAAAGTTAAAAGAACAAGTTGTTACCTCTGAGCAAAGACAAGCTGCGGAAGATGCAAAAGATCTTTTAAATAAATATAAAAGCATGGATATGCCTGATTATACAATCTTGCATTGGAATCCATGGAAGAAGGATGATATCCAGGATGAACTCAAGGAATTTTACAAAAATCCTGGTATAGATATCAATCTTAATGAGAATGATGGTGCAATTTCAAGAACCGGATCTCTAGAATCATACTTGGCGTTTTATCAGAAATATCAAGATCTCCTAGTTAAAGCACAAGAAAAGGCTGGTAAGGCGAAATCTGATAAAATTCGGAAAATGTACGAAAGCGATGCGAAAAACCTTCAAGAAGCTATTGATTCTATGGATTCAGAACTTCAAGAAAAAGCTTCTGATATCACAGATATGCTGAATAGTTTTTCTGTAAATGGAGAAGGTTTGACTGCACTATCTGGTTACGAGCCGTATTTTGAAAAAGCTAGGAAAATGCTTCGTTTAATTACAGATAAGGATCTTACAGATGCACAAAAGGCATTAAATTCTCTTATCGATTTCTTTGATGGTTCTTTTGGTAAGAATGCTCTCAAAGCAGAATTAAAAGAATCTGCTGGAAGCGCTGAAGAATTACAAAAAGCACTTGCCGGTATGGGGCTTACTTTAGACGATCTCGGAATTGACAATATTTCTGATCTACAATCTTATCTTCAAGAAACCGCATCGGCTGCAGAGGATGCGGCTGATGCGATCAACACAGTTGAAGGTAGCGTTGCAAGTGTAACGAGTGCATTCAATGCAGACAATCAGGATGCTTCTTGGAAAACGATGGCAGAATATCTTGCCCAAGCGGATGAACTATTTGCAAATGGGCAGATTGGTACAGACGACTTCAAAGAAGCGGCTCAGTTTATGACGCAGAAGAAGATCAATCCTGATGACGGATTTACTTTTGATGCACAGGCGTATGAAGCAGCATGGAAAGAAGCGCAAGACAAAGTTAAAAGATATTTTGACAACGAGGATCAATTTCAAAGTGCGGAGAATTTCTTAACCGATCTTCAAAATGTCGGTCTTGCCATTGCAGATGGTAATAACGATTTCCAATGGACGGAGAACTTTAAAAGTAGTGCGGATGCTGCGGATAAATTAGGTCTTAGCGTAAGTGCTGTTGAAGTTCTTATGCATAATCTCGAATCTTATGGCGCGGAATTTGATGATATGCTATGGTCTGGCGATGTTCTGGATCAGTATAAATCAGCTCTAAATGGAATTAAAACTATTTATGATTCCATGGAAGAAGGAGCTACAAAAGATCGATACAAAAATCTCATTGATGGATGGGATGAAGAGTTAGCAGGTTATGAGAATGATCTTTCTACTCTTACAAATGACGACGTTGTTGTCAAAATTCAGTTCGAGTATAGTCTTGCTTCTATCCAACAGCAAATTGATCAGCTTCAAAATACTGCCGATGAGGGTGGAGATAATCAGACTTGGGCAGAATTAAATGCTTCCAAGAGACAATATCTTAAGAAAGCAGAGTCTGCTAATACAAGTGAAATTGCAAATCTTGACGCTTACAAAGAAGCAAGTTCTTATGTCGAAGAATTAAAAGCTAATTTAGCGAGTGCAACCGACGAAGAAACAAAAAATGCAATTCAGAGACAGATTTCTAACGTTTATGACGCTATGAAATACATGAATGATGCATTCGTTGATTCCGGACAGCAATGGTCTGAATACTATCAGAGCGATCAGTATAAATCTGATTATAAGAATTTTGGCGATCAATTACATAGTGTTATGAATGTCGATGCAGACACAACGCAAGCTAAAGAGAAAATTGATAGTTTAACAAACGATACAGAGAACAAATCAACAACAATTGATATTGACGCAAATATAGACAAAGCAAAAACAGCCTTAGAGAATCTAAAAAATGATGATGGTACATTAGATTTAGGAGACATCAATACTCTACAGGCGTACAACGCTCTGAAAGATTTGTTAGTTGAAAAGCAAGAATTAGAGCAACCTGCGGTAATGACAATTGATACGAGTAAATTTTCTGAAGAATCTACGGAAACAATCAATAAACTGCAAGAGTTCCAAAAAGCATATGAAGATCTGAATGCCCAAAACCAGATGAAAGATATGGGCTTTAATATTGATACATCGGAAGCCGAGAAGAAAGTACAGGATCTTTACTCTGATTTAAAAGACAATGACTTGGTTGCACAGCTCAAGCTTAATACGGATGATGCAGATTCATTTGAAAAATCATTAGGAAAATTGTCTGAAGATGATATTAGACTTCATATAGACGGAGATACGTCTAAACTTGATGATGCAATGAACAATAGCGTTCCAAAAGAAAAAGATGTAACTCTCACACCAAAGGTCGAAAAAGAATCTCTAGACAAAATTGATCAGGAATTTTCATTTTTAAAAGAGGGACATTCTATTCAAATTACGGCTAACGTTGACGGAGATCAGCAGTTAGTTGAAGCGATTAGAGGAGAAGATAATACTATTACTTTTCAAGCTGACTTGAATGGTGTTAAAACCGATCTTCAACCATATCTTGATGAACAGGGAAATATCGCATTTACGGTAGACGGATCACAAGTTCAACAGGAAATTGATGAGAACGTTCCAAATGATAAAGATGTGTCGGTTGATGCAAAAACATCAGGAGAAGACAAACTTGTAGGTTTAAAAGGAGCTATTGAGAATGTAGCAGATAAAAATGTTGAAGTGGCTGCAAAAGTATTAGGGTCAGATGTTGTACAGAAATTAGTCGGTATAATCGGACAGGTTGTTAGCAAAAACGTCACTGTTGGCGCAACTGTATTTGGTACAGGAGCAGTATCGTCTTTGGCTTCTGCTATTGGTAGTGTTGTTGGAAAAGTAGTTTCCGTAGGAGCTAATATTTTTGGACCACACAAAGTAGATGGTACTGCTCATTCTCTTGGTACAGCTTATTCATCAGGAAACTGGGGAGCAAAAGAGTCTGGTACTTCTCTTGTTGGAGAATTAGGAACTGAAATTGTTGTCGAACCAACAACAAGTACGTGGAGAACTGTTGGAGATAATGGGGCTGAATTCGTTAATATTAAGCGTGGTCAAATTGTATTTAATCATCGCCAGTCAGAGGAGTTACTTAAGAACGGTTATGTAACTTCCGGCAATGGTCGCGGAAAAATACAAGGTGGTGCTTTTGTATCTGGTACTGCATTTGGAAATGGTTCCCCTGGTATTCATAAGAATAACGGCGTGATGACATCAGAGAAGAATAAAGATAAGAACATTTCATCTAAATCTTCTGGTGGTTCTTCCGGAGGCACTTCTACTCGTACATCAACCGGTTCTAGTGGAGGATCTTCAGGTGGTAGCTCCGGAGGCACATCTGCTGATAAATCTACAACCGAGGAAGTAGTCGATTATATCAAGATACTACTCTCCCGCCTATCTCGACTTTCTGAACTTGCTACAGATGCTATTGATCGTGCAGTAGGATTAGTTGCAAAGGAAAATCAGGCTGCGGATGCAATAAGTAAACTTCAAAATGAACGTGTTCATAATCAAAAAGCCGCTGAAATGTATCTGGCAAAAGCTGAGAGTATTGGCTTATCCGATGCTTATAAAAATCAGCTAAAAAATGGTAGTTTTAACATTGAAACAATCACAGATGAGGATCTGAAAAAGAAAATCAGTGATTATCAGAGTTATTATGAATCTTATCTTGATGCAACAGATAACGTAGCCAAGCTCGAAGACAAGATTACCGAACTCGCTGAGAAACGTCTGGAAATCATTGAAAAAGAATATGATGCGATCGTAGACATCAATGATAAAATCAAAAACGTAGCCGATTCCAAAATATCTCTTAACGATGCTCTAGGCGTAGCCATCGACAATCCAGACAATTATGCAAGCATAAATAAATCCATCAAAGCACAGGAAGATACTTACAATCAGCTGACGAAAAAGCTTTCCGATTATCAGAAAGAGATGGAGTCTCAACTTTCCAGCGGTTATCTTAAGAAAGGTTCCGAAGCTTATCAAGCTGCTATGAAAAATATTCAAGATTTCACAGCTAAGATTTATGATGCTTCTACCAGCCTTCTTGAACTACGGGATAAATTGGATCAGATTAAAATTGATACTATCCAGAATGTAATTGACGGAATCAAACGTAATTCGGATATTACGGAGAAATATATTTCTTACCTGCAATCGCAGAATCGTGATGTGCCAGAGAATTTATACACTGACCGTATAGATAATAATAACGCTCAGGTACAGCAGAATCTAAAGCAGATGGAAATATACCGGAAGAAACAGGCGGTTCTTGATGTCAATTCCAAATCGTATCAAGATTATGCAGAAAAGATTCAAACGCTAAAAGAAAATACTCTGGAACTGATTACGGACAATGAATCTCTTCAAGATAGTATCTATGAGCTACGATGTAAGCCACTTGACGATGCTATCCAGAAGTACAGTGACCTTGAAGATGAGCTGAAAAGTTTCCGCGACCTCCTGAACGATGATGCATTCCTTGATAAGCAAGGACGTATCACGGAAGAGGGATTGGCACAAGTTGCTCTCTTACAGCAGAGTATTGGTACGGCAAAACAAAAAATTGCAGATTATACCACGGGTCTGCAAAAACTAAAAGAGTCTTATGACAATGGGGTTATTTCCTTAACGGAATATAATGACAAGTCAAAAGATTACCGTGAAGGTATTCAGAGTTCGATTACAGATGTGAAATCATATCAGGATAGTCTGGTTGATCTGTATAAGAACGCTATGAGTACAGAGGTTGATTATCTTGATAAAATCATAGAAAAGAGAAAGTCGGCGCTTCAAGCAAAAGCTGACTATTATTCCTATGATAAATCAATATCCAAAAAGAGCAATGATATTAATGCTATTAAAGCACAAATCATGGCTTTAGAAGGGGTGAAATATTTGCTCCTGTAAAATCTATTTAATTGCGGGAAGTCCCCATAAGGTTTAATTGGCTACAACGTAACCGGAAACGGTAGGCGTGAATGCGGTAGAGTTACAAACTCACAGTCCATTATTGGATAGAAACCATAAAAATAATTAAACTAGGGATAACCGGGTGTGCAAGTCACTCAGACGCAGCGAACTTCCTAAGTCAGAAATGATATGGAAGACGTTCAGAGACTAACCCATATTGGGTGGCGTAATGCCTTAATGTAAGACCGCAAGCGATTGGCGGTTTGAAAAAATATAGACTATTTGAATATTAAGTGATATTATAAATTTGAGGTGTGTTCTTTTCTATAATTAGTGATGCATAGATAGGACACAGTATAGATACGAGTAAAGAATCTCTCGAACACACGTATGAGAGAAGTAAGTAGAAGAAAAGACAACGAAATAGAACAATAGAGAAGTTTATGCAAGTTTGTGGAAGTTATACGAACCACCGTTCGCATGTTTGTGAATTTTGTGAATAGATTTTTCTCCCAGTATTGCATATAATAGAATCAAGGAAACGGAAGTTTTCTATCGTGAATGACGGTTAGAATATCATTCAATTGTAAGTGAATGCAACCGTGAATGACGGTTAGAATATCATTCAATTGTAAGTTCCTTTCTACTACTCTTAGTGGGAGGAACTTATTTTACTAGGAGAGAAAAATGAAATTAGTAAAAGTAAATCAAAAATTTTATGATTTATGTAAACAATATGGTGTTGCTGACGAATTAATGGAAAACGAAGCAGGTAGACCTGGAGTATTATTAGTTCAGCTTACATATAAAGGTATAAATAGAAATTTTGTTGTTCCATTAAGATCTAATATTTCTGGGAAAACTCCAAAAGAACAATATTTATCATTGCCGCCAAATAAGAATACAAAGCCAGGAAACAGACACGGTGTTCATTACATAAAATTATTTCCAATAGAAAAAGAATATATTAATAAATATGTTGTTTCTGGAAAGTATTATAAAACAATCTTAAACATACTTGATAAAAAAGAACCAGACATTATTTCAAGCGTAAAAGAGTATTTAGCAAAATGCGAATCTGGGCAGAAACATTCAATGACACCGAATATAAATGGAATCATAGACATGTTTAATATGTTAAAAGAAGAAAAAATTAGAAAGTAAGAAATTACAGAACAACCACAGGAGCAGTAAGTCTACTGCTCTTTTCTTATACCTCAAATCTCAATACAATCCCTCAAATAAAATTTAAATAGAAGATATAGTCCCATGCCATACGAAAGTATGGGGAGCAGTTATGCTCTTGTCCACGTAGCGAGTGGATGAAAAGAAAATGAAATAACCTCGATGCTCAATCTCAAGTTAAGAAATTGAAGCAGCAGCTCAAAGAAGCGCAAGAAGATCTCGATGATACGAAACGTGACCATGCAAACGATATGCAGTCACAGGGTTACGATAAGCTCAGTGAAGATCTGAAAACTTCTCTTGATGATACCGAGTATGAAATCAGCCATAATGCCGACAAACAGCTTGAGATCATCAATTCTATGCTTGACAAAGCCGTGTCCTCTTATCAAGAAGCATACGGCAAAATCAATTCTATCATCAAAAATACTGGCTGGGTAGGTAGTACAGATTTTAACAATACCCAGGCTGATCTAAGCACAGAGACAGGTGTTAAGAATCAAAATTCCAATGCATCACAGTCTCAGTCCAGTGCAAATAAAAATCCATCCAGTACCGCATCTGGCACAAAAACTGATCCAATCAACAGTAATTCAAAAGTAAACAGTGATCTTGCGGATCAATTAGTCAAGCCGGAAGATACAACGAATCGTAAGGTTGCGGAACTAAAGGTGTCTCCTACTTCTACTACACTGGAAGAGGGTAAATCCACAAGTATTACTGCTACAATCAGACCGAACGATGCAGCTAATAAGACTCTTGCTTGGAAATCAAGTAATGAATCAATTGCTACTGTATCCAATGGTACGGTAAAAGCAAAGAAACCTGGCTCTTGTACGATTACTGCTACCACTACCGATGGAAGTGGACTGTCTGCAAAGGTATCAATTAAGGTCAATGCGAAACCAAAACCACCAAAGCCACAGCCGAAACCACAACCAGCAAAAACTGGTGGCGATGGAATTCCTCGTGTTGGCGATGTCGTAACATTCACAGGATCTTACTACAATGACTCTTGGGGTATGTCTCCAAGAGGTAGTAGATTTTCCGGTCAGCCTGGTGCCGTTGTCATTGACTCTTATACAGCTAGGGAATATGGCGGAAATGGACGTAGTACTGGTGATTTTAAGATCCATATCAAGAGTGCGCATGATCCTAATTATAGTGATCTTGGATGGGTGCGTCTCAGTCAGATTAGTGGATATGAAAAAGGTACGGATCGTATCCATGGCGATCAGCTTGTATGGACAAACGAAAACAAAGATACCAAACATCATGGCGTTTCAGAATTAATCTATCGCAAGAAAGATGGTGCTGTCCTTACACCTGTTCAAGATGGAGATTCTATTCTACCAGCAAATTTCGTTAGTAATTTAGCTGCATTAAGTGCAATTGATCCTAAAGAATTCGGTATGAATGTAAGTACTACGCCAAATCTGGTGCAGACAAATATTCCTCAGAACATCAGCAATGTCGGAAATGTAACGGTAACAAATCATTATGATTCATTACTCACAGTTGAAGGTAATGTTGACAGGGATGCTCTGCCTGGATTGCAGAAAATACTGGAAAAATCATATACGTATACAACGAAAAAGTTGGCTGACGAATACGGAAGACTTGGACACAAGATAATTATGTAACTTTTATGGGAGGGTACTGTCAAAGGTACTCTCCTATTTCTATAACTATAACAAATTTTTTGGAGGTGATGCAAAATGGCAAAAGAATTTAAAAATTTTACGTTCATGGGACAACGATTAAGTGATTTAAGTGTGAAATATGTATCCGTGGATTTTGAAGGTGGATCAGATGTGAATATGGCGATGGAGAGGGATATGGAGACAGGTGATTCTAATCGTTATAAGGTAGAACCAAATTATTTTTATGACAAATGGAATGACACTTTAGAATTTGAGTTAGATATTATCAAAGACCCATGCACATATTTAAACCAAAGTGATTCTATTATCACAAAGTCTGAGCGTCGAGAAATTACCAAATGGCTCACTTCTTCTCATTTTCCAGAATGGCTGACATTTTCCGGAACCGATGATTCTGCAGATGATACAATTCGTTATTTTGGATGGTTTAACAATATTGAATCATATTCTGTAAATTCTCAAACCTTTGGATTAAAATTATATTTTAAATGCACAACCCCGTTTGGTTATACTGACGATATTACAACTAACGTATCATGTTCAACATATAAAAATATTTTAATCGCAAATAACAGTGATGAATTAAATAGTTATGTGTATCCAACGATTGATATTTTTCCAAAAGCAAATGGGGATATTGTAATTTGTAATATGTCTGATTGTACGATTCGAGAAACAGGAACACTATCTTCCTCTAATACAAATTATATGGGACAATTAATTTCTTATGTTGAATTATATGCAAAATCAAATGCATGTACTGCACAATTTGACATTTCAGAAGAAACCAAAGATATTAATTGGAGATGCGATAATACATTGACTCAATTTAAATTAATTGATGCATATGGAAATGAAACAGCATGTACGGTTTTTTATAGAACAGATTCAAAAGTATATTATATCATCGAAAATGGCATTATGGTTTTGTCTGTTTCAAAAGATTTAAATATATCTATGGATTGCCAGAAGTTAACAATTAATGATGAGCTTGGACGGATGGTAAGATATGATAAATTAGGCATCAATGATGTCGCTCATATGTATTGGATACAATTAGTTCATGGGAATAATTCCTTCTTATTCTATGGTAATTGCGATTTTCGCATAAAACATATTGAGGCACGAAAGGTTGGTGAATAATTTTGAACATTGTTTATGATCGTTATAACCAACCAATACAAAGCCATGTGTATTTAGGTACACCAAATAATAAGATTCTATGTGCTATCAACGGAATCGAAGAAAGTACATTTCAGCTTACTCCCAAATTCATTAATACATATGAATTAACATTTGATATCAACGAAAATATTTTAATCGAAGATGAACATGGTTTATCAAAATTAGTACATTCCAACGTATATGATTTAGTTGCTTGGCTTATGCGAGTATACGTCGATAATGTTGGATGGTTTATCATGGATGCACCTAAAATATCACATGACGGAATTAAAGAGACTAAAACTATTACCTGTCACTCAGCAGAGATAGAAATGGAGCAACATGATTTAAAAAATTTTAAAATTAATCAAGGGACAACAGATTCGTATGAAATGCTTGCGGATAATAATGTCGAGAAAATAGGTGACGTAGAATTCGCGAAAGAACAAATCAAGTTTTATAATCCGAATAATCCACAATTAAGTCTGTTAGATCTTGTTCTTAAAGCTGGTGGCGTCTATGGTTGGTCAATAGGGGAAATAGATACTATTCCAAAAACATATCGTACATATAAAGATGGTAAATATGTTGAGACTTCTACTCTATTATCTGATGAAATAGGCGCATTTGATATTGAGAGTCAGGACGTCTATTCTTTTTTCACACAGGATATAGCACAGTATTTTCAATGTATTTTTGTTTTTGATTTTTTACATATGAAAATTAATGCTTATCATCCTGAAAATTATGGGAAAAATACAAATGTAAATATTAACTTTAAAAACTTGCAGCAATCCCAAGATATATCTGTTGACGATGGCAAGATGTTTACACGTTATTATGTACAAGGATCAGATGATCTTGGTATTACTTATGTAAATTTTGGCTCGAATTATATTGAAAATATTGATTATTATTTAAACGAAAAGTACTTCTCTTCTGCTTTTATTCAAAAATATAATCTTTGGAAACAGGATATGGAAAACTGTAGGATTGATTATATTGAAGCGACCAGAAAGTATAATCAACAGATGAAAGTTATCACAGAATTGTATGATCGTGTTCCTTTGGATGATTGCTCTACAGATTGGAGTACATTTACAGATGATGAATTAAAAGAAGCACAAGCAAATTACCAGGCCCAACTCAAGGGTTATGAGCAATTCTATGTAGATAGTGATGGTAACTTTGATGAGGATGCTTTGAAAAAGTCTTCGGATGCTAATGATTATTACCAAATTCGAGATGTAATTCTTCCATCTATTCAAATCGAAATGGATAATCGTCAATTACCTACGGACGATGACAATGCAGATTACGTAGACTCTTATAAAACCGATTGGAAGTTATACGGATTAGACGAATTAAAAGTAAAGCTGCAAGAGTATAAAAACACAATTGAAACCTGTAAAAAGGGCGGTTACGATAAACCATATTCTGAAGATTCTTCTCACACTAAAGACATTCATGATAAGATGTATGCAAAATATCTGGACGCTCAAAATCAATTAGATTCTAATTATGTAGATGGATGTCAGGAAGCATATGACAAGAGACAATCTGAAATTGATGCAGCCAATGATGTTTTAAATGGATATAATAAAACAAGAGTTCAATTAACTCAACAAGTAAAAAAAGAAACTTGGGTTCATAAAAATAATGTTTCTATTACTGATGAAAATGCAAATTATATCACTGATGAATCCAATCGGAATATCTCATCGCTATCTGATACAATTTCATTTTCGGCAAAAGATTTATTAGAACTATCTAAGGTTTATTATGATGGAACATATTCGAATGATAATATGTTTCTCACAGATTCTGATGATCAAGTTTCTGCAATTGATGAGCAATTAAAATTACTGGATGCTGCATCTGAGGATTTATACATATCTTCTCACCCACAATATCAATATACAACATCATTAGATAACTTTTTAGCGAAAAGTGAATATAAAGATTATACAAAAAACATCAACCGTGGAGATTATTTGTATTTAACGATTGGTAATAATAATGTTGTAAAATTGCGTTTAATTGAAATGACATACAATCCATTAACAATGGACAACAATATCGAATTAACATTTTCCAATATGACTCGAACAAAAAATGGATTTTCTGATATTTCTTATCTTCTGGATAATTCATCGGGTGGTAGTAAATCTTCCGCATCTGGTTCGTCTAATAATTTCTTAAACAATGAAGGCATCACTCTTACATCTGGGCTAATCCAAAAGCTTTTATCCTCTGGCGCATTTAGTAATAAAGTTTCATCCATTATTAATAATGAATTTGCTGGTATGCTTGGTAGCGGTTCTATATCATTACAAGAATTAAATGCTAAGTTGATTAAAGTTACTGATCTATATGGCGAGAATGGGTATTTCGAATATCTACAGTCAAAATTAATTTCTGCTGATAAAATTGTTGCAGGTAGTGGTAATTTTAAGGATTTATCTGCAATTGTTGCTGCAATTGATAGTTTATTGGCTGGCAATATATCCGCAGAACTTGGACATCTTATTCATCTTACGGCTAGTAATGTTGTTGTTGACGATGCAGTTATTCGTGATTTGATTGCGGCAAATATTACTGTAGCAATGCTAAAGGCAAGTACTATTTCTGCCGATAAATTTAATATTGCTTCCGACGATGGTGGACTTACTATCGTTGGTAACACAATGCAATTTAAAGACAAAAATAATAATGTACGTATTCAAATTGGTCGCGATGCAAAGGATAACTTTACGTTTACTTTATATGACGAGACTGGAAAAGGTATATTGATTGATTCAAAAGGAATTAAAGAATCTGCTATTGCTAATGGATTAATCAAAAATGATATGGTTGCAGATGGTACTCTTTCTAAGGATAAATTAAATTTTAATATTGTTGAAGCAGATAAAAATGGAAATGTTGATGCGGCAAAGGTCATTGTTAATGGACATGGTATCGATACTGAGTTCACTTCTATTAAACAACAATTTACGGATCAGATTCAAAAAGTAGAGGATAAAATTGGAACCATTGATTTATATGGCGAACAGATTTTCAGAAAAATTGATGGCGTAATATCACCGAATAGTATTACTATAACTGCAAAATGTACCAGTGATATCCAAATTGGCAAATGGTATATAGATAATGTAGAAAATACGACATATGTAGCATCTGATAAAATTTCAATTACAATTCCATCTTCTTATATCGAAACACTTTCATCAAACAAAAAATCAATCGTTGTCAAAGTTGAGGATTCTACAAAAAAATTATACGATATGTTAACCATACATATTTTGGATAGTTTAAATGGAGCCGATGGTCAATCGTCTATTTCTGTAATTATCACCAGTGAAAAAGGAGTAGTGTTTGATGATACTACCGCAATTACAAGTACGAAATGCACATGTCAGATATATAAAGGAATTACGCCGATTGAGCCAAAATCATATCAATGGCAAATAATCAATAACGATTCAAACGATTGGCAAAATATAGGAACGAATAAAACATTAACGATTGATATTAATAAAGCCATTATCAGAAAGAGGATTCGTTGTCTAGTTGATATCGAAGACACTACTAACGGATGAAAATAACAAAAATAAGTAAAAAGGGGGCGTATTATGCTGCTTTCAAGTAATGAATTAGACATGTTGATTTTACAGCATGGAAAAGATGGAACGTCTGCTAATTCTAAATATATGTGGGTAAAGTATGCTCAAGATAAAACAGGAACTGGATTAACAGACGATCCTACTAATGCTATTTATATAGGTATTGCATACAACAAAACAGAAGAACACGAGTCGGAAAATCCAAATGATTATACTTGGACAAAAATAAAAGGTAATGACGGAGAAGCTGCATAAACTGTCATTCATCAAAATGACAATATCACATTTTCTGTCTCTCACGAAAACAATATTGCTTTAACAGACCAGTCCTTTAACACATCTGTTCTCGTGTTTAAAGGAGTAGAGCCAGTCACTAATTTTACAATAGGAACGGTAGATAGTAAGAATGGTATTTCTGTAGTTAAGAAAAATAACACGATTACTTTTTCTGTAACAGCAGGAAATAAGATAACATCAAACTATGGAAGCTTCTCTATTCCAATTCTGGTTGATGGATTAACATTTATCAAAGAGATTACTTGGTCACTTGCAAAGGCAGGTGCAACAGGTGAACAAGGAAATCCTGGCGAATCTGCTATAAATGTATCCATAGGGAATGAATCTCAAAATATTCCATGCACTTATGATGGATATGTTCTTGATGATATGCTAATCGAGATATCTTTTATAGGTTATTATGGATTATCAAAAACAGATTGTAATGTAACTGTTGGTACGCTCCCATCTGGCATGACATTAGGCTCTATTCAAAATTGTACAACCACTGATAATGGAAAAATTATTCTTAATATTGTAAAGAATGCAACATTAGGAACAGCATCTACTTTAACAGGCAATGTCGTTCTAACCTTTACTATTAACGGGAAAACGTTAACCAAAAACTTTACTTGGACAAAAGCAAAAGATGGTGGATTGTCTTATATTTATACAATAGAACCATCAACCTATGTCATAAATAAAACATATGATGATGTCTTATCTCCTGCTTCTATTACTTTTAGTGCATTTTATCAAAAAAATGGTGATAACAGAAAATCGTACAATGGTCTTTTTACAATAGAAGAATCGACAACAGGTAGTGATTTCAAATCAACTTATCTCTCTTCTAAAAACGAATCGTCTATTATATATACCCCAACATCCAATAAAATCAAAAGCATTAGGTGTACTTTATGTCAAGCAGATAAAATATCTACTGTGTTAGATAGACAAACAATTGTTGTATTATCTGATGAAAAAATAAAAGATGCTTTAACATCTGTAACCACGAAGATAGATGGTGTGTCCAGTAAAGTCGATGGGATAGATAAAAAGATCACTGATAAAGTATGGCAAACTGATATTACCACTGCAGTAAATAATTATGATGGCACAACTATAAAATCAATCCGTGATCAAGTAAGTTCACAGGAAACTAAAATTGGTGAGATTACATCTGAGGTATCTGATGTCCAGACAACAATTCAAGACAATCAGGTAAGTGTACAAAAAGACATTGCTTCTATTAAGCAAGATATGACTGGTTTTAAACAAACTGTTGAATCAACTTACGAAACGAAAGATAATGCTTCTAGTAAATATTCTAGTTTCGATCAAAGAGCAGGAAAAATCGAAACCAGCGTTAAAGATCTACAAGGTAATATCACAACGTTAACACAAACAGATACGGAAATTAAAGCAGATTTAAAAAATGCACAAGGAGACATTACTACTTTACAGTCTACCGCATCTGGTCTTTCTACAAAAATAACAGATACACAAGGTGATGTGAATAATTTAAAAGCTGATGCATCGAGTATGAAATCAGACATTTCGGATGCAAAAGGGAATATTTCTGAATTACAAAGGACGTCAACAAACCTTCAGTCGCAAATAACAAATAATCAAACTAATATTAATATTCTTAGCGGCGATCCAATGAATTACTCACAATTAAAAGAAGACACCGCCGATTATTTTGGTTTTACATATGACAATACGGCAGATGGTAAATGGTATACAGTAAAAATTTTATCAAGGGATAAATTTATTTCTGAATATTATGAATGTATGGGTGGAGAATCATTTAATATAGAGTTTGAAATCTCTACTTCTGTAAAAGGCAACTCAACGGATGGAGGAACAGATAGTACTTATAAAGGTACTGCGATCGGCCTATATGGATTTAATGCTCAAAAACAAAGCGTTGGTATTCATTATAGTACAAGAACAACTGCTACTGCCGCAGCAACAGCTACAAAAATTAGTTCTGTAGTTAGCGTTCCACCAAATTCAAGATATTTTCGAGTATTCCTTCAAACTGAAAGTTGGGGAAATTTTTCAGGAACACTAAAAATTCGCAATGTGATTGTATCTCGTATTAAGGCGATGGAAACAAGAATATCTTCTGCTGAAACAGCAATTCAGCAAAATACGAATGATATTTCTTTACGTGCTACCAATGTGCAGTTAGATCAAGTAAAAAAAGAGATTAATGGTGAATTTGCCAATTATTCTACAACATCAGAAATGAATAGTGCTATTAAAGTGAAAGCAGATAGCATCACGCAAGAAGTATCTAAAACATACACAAAACAAACAGATTTTAATTCTCTTTATATTGGAGGCAGAAATCTTGCTCGAAATACATCCAGTTCTTATTCTTTTGGAATATCAGATTTTAACGGTACTACTAATCAGTGTTTTGATGTTGCGACGGTACTTACAGATGGTCTTGCCGCAGGTGATCAAATTACAATTCATTTATATTATAATTATTCAAATATTGTCGCTGCTGCTGGACAAACTGCGCAAGTATGGATACAAGGTAGCGGAAATGTAACGGGATGGGATTCGGGAATATTTACATCAAGTCCAAGCATTACTATTTCTGGAAGCGGAACAAAAGAATTTTTATATACGATAACCGTTTCTGCAGATCAGATAAAAAATTCATATTGGTCTGTCAATCTAAGGCATGATTATGTGCAAAGTGGAACTGTTCGATGGAAAATGTTCAAAGTCGAAAAGGGAAATCGTCATTCAGAATGGAGTCCAGCTCCAGAAGATACAAGCGCTGCTATCACTAAAGTGGAACAAACAGCAACAGGCATCAGAGCGGATTTAAGCAATACACAAGGAGACGTAAGTTCATTACAAGCGACAGCTTCTGGGCTACAAAAGAGTATTTCTAATGCACAAGGCGATATTAATACTATGAAATCAGATGCTACAACAATGAAAACACGGATTTCTAATGCTGAAGGAGATATCACGACTTTAAAATCTACCGCGTCTGGTCTTTCGACAAAAATCACGAACACCCAGGGAGATATTAACACTTTAAAATCAGATGCAAAGACAATGAAAACACGGATTTCTAATGCTGAAGGAGATATATCGACTCTACAACAAACAGCGAATGGTTTTCAAGTACAACTTAGTAAGAAAGCAGATCAAGTTGATAGTTTTAATTGGAATCTTGTTCCAAATTCATACAAGATGAACAATCAATGGAGTGCCGCAGGTGGTTTTGTCGGTACAACCACGGTTGTTTTAGATCCGGATGCTTTATGCGGTTATCATATTGAGGTTAAATGTACTACTGCTGGATCAGGGCCTCATTATCCAGTATTCGGTAAAACTTCGGATAAGGTTGGAAAAACATATACATGGAGCTTTTGGGCAAAATGTAGTGCCAATAAGTCATCTGTGTCAGTCGGACATGAGTGTGGTGGTATGAAGAGAATTGATTTGACAACATCTTGGCAGAAATATTTCATGACTTGGAAATACATAGATGCCGTATATTCATCATTCACATTCTATGCGACATTTGCTGTCGGTGAAATATTGTATATTCGTGATTTTAAGATCGAGGAAGGATCTATTGCAACAAAATGGGCGCCAGCTGAATCTGATCTGAAAGGTGAAAAAGGCGACAAGGGAGATAAAGGTGAGAAAGGTGAAGCTGATATTAAGTGTTACCCGCTGACGGGTGGCTCAAATCAGCTCGTATGGTCTAAACTTGGAACTCTTATATCAGCATGGGATAATAGTAATTTTATTATTAATATCTATACCGGAAGCGGATATAACGGACAAGCACAACAGAACTCTCAAGCCGAAATCGTAATCAAAGATGGATGGCAAGCATCGGCTTCAACAACTTCAGCATTTGGAGTTAGTGTAACCAGACAAAACTGCGATGACTTGAAAGTTCAAGTGCGAGCAACAGCATCAAACAAATGTGATGTATGGGTATATTTACCTTGGGCATATAGCTGGGGGACATATACGATTGCAGGAAAATATACATCTTGGGAAACATCATCTACAACTCAGACTACCGAGCCAATAACTGGAACATTACAGGATTTGGCATATCGTATGAATTCAGAAAATGCAGCCAAAACAGCCACCAACTTTATGCAGTTTACTGATGGGACCGGATTGGAAGTTGGTAATAAAACCAGCGGATCTTGGTCTGGCTATCGGACTAAGATTTCAGCATCAGCATTTGAAATTCTTAACCGGGCAGGAACGACACTCGCATATTATGGTGATAAGTTGATCCAGCTTGGAAAGAACGCAAAAGATGCGGTTATTGAGTTATGTGGCGGTGTCGGTAAGATTTTGGTTGAAACAAAATCCGGCAATGCGGCTCTGTCAATCCAGAGCGAATATGTAGATATTAAAGGTGTCCACGAATCTGTATTGGAGACATCAAGTTCTTCTGGAAGCTGTATAGCCGGGGCTGTTGACGATTCTTTCGTTGTAAATACTTACTCAGATGCCAACAACAAAGCAAACTTCGATATTGGTAACGGTAGCATTATTCTTGAATCAAAGAAGAAAGGTTATCAGGCAGAGGTCGAATTTTATGGCTGTGGCTGGTCTGGAGGAGTGTATACTGGAGCGTTCGCACCGACCAAGGCGTACTCCGAAAAGATTATGTTAGGAGATAGTGGAAGAGTATGGGAGCGTTTGATTGTTAAAAACTCCCCACAGGTCACATCCGATCGCCGCGCCAAAACAAACATATTTCCACTCGGTGAGAGCAAGATCAATAAGACGGATATTCATTCAGAGCTGTTCGATCGCTTAAAACCAGTTCAGTATCGGATGATTGACGGTGATGGGCGCATTTGTTATGGATTCGTCGCACAGGATGTCGTAGAAGCCATGCGAGAACTAGGAATCCGAGAAGACGAGCTGGATCTGGTACACCACGACAGAAAGAACACTGAGGATGGCTATATTGATACCTATAGTATGGTATATACCAATTTGATTGCGGTAATAACGCATGAGCTACAGCTCGAAAAAGAAAGAAGATCGAATCTTGAGTTAGAGGTCGCAGATCTAAGAAGTGAACTTGAAACCATGAGGGATAATCTCTCGGGGAATACAAATTAATTTTAGGAGGACAGAACTATGGCAGAAGTAAAAGCAACTTACACAAAGGACATTCATTATTCGGGTATTATTACTGTAGATGGTGAAACAGTAATATCTATGGACGCAAACATGGACGCAAAACATCCAGATGTACCGATCATTAACCGATACATCAATAATGGCAGAAAATATAGAGCAAATAAGTCTGCTATTGATGATATTGTTGATAAATTTGAAAATGATATCTGGACTGAATATGATGAATATATTGCAAAGCTAGAAGCAGAAAACACAAACACTGTATCGAAATAATTTAATACATATTCTTTACATACCATTTCCGCTCGCCCCATTCATATATTAAATATATTTGGTGCATTTGATAATCTATCTCGCATTCACAAGTAAATTGAATATATGTTATATACTTTACTTGTGTCTTCATTGTTACAGGAATAGAGCCATGTTCTTTATATCTAAAATACAAAGGCATGACTCTTCCTTCTGTATCGAAAGACGCAATTACTGGCACTGGTATTAGATTTTGTTTATTATACATACAATCATCTCCCTTACTATTAATTTACCATATTATCAATTATTGTCAATGGGTGATATAAAATAAAAAGGAGGAAGTAATGAGCAAAAAGTTAAATGAACAAGGTTTATCTCATTTATGACTAAGGCGAGAATACTCGCCACTTTAGTGGTGAGATGAATCGCCCCCACGTATAGAGGGATTGAGATTATTAGAAGTGACTTAAAAATATTCAAAACGGTTGGAACAATCGGGATAGCTTGGTAAATATTCTTGCAATAGTGGGAAGTTTCCAAGAATCACGCCACTTTAATGGTGTGAGGTTCAAAAACAGATTTTAATGGAAATAGGACAGACATTGTAAAATAGTTTGTTCTATTTTTTATACTTAGAAACGAGGTAAATACAAATGGATGAAACTTTTATTTCAAACGATCAATATCCATCTTCTCCAATGAGTGATCAACATTCTACAGCCACTATTTCAGAGAAGATCGTAGATGTATCAAATATTGGTACATTTGTTATGGGAGAACATAATTCTTCTATGATTACTTTTCAGATTGAACGGTATTATGATGGTGTCGATCTGTCTGATAAGAAAATTAAAATTGTATATAAAAATAGCAATGGTATTTACGAATCAGATGATACAGAAATTTGCAATGTGAAATATTCTCAAAAGTCTCTACGTTTTTCATGGGTCGTTTCAAATAATGTAACACAAACAACTAAATTCATTGCTTATATTTGTTTTATTTCGGAAGATTATTTACTGAAAACAGAGAATTTTACTGTCCAAGTCAAATCATCTTTTGATCCCAGTACAAGTGAACCTTCTGCTAATTGGTTTGTAACAATTGAAGGCAAGCTTGAGAAAATCGAAAAAGATATTGCAAATAATCATGTATATGATTGGGCGAAACAACCTGAGAAACCAACTTATACTCCTGAAGAGATTGGTGCAGAAAAAGCTGGCACATCCGATGGAATTTTCAGAAGCGCTATGAAGTATACGGACGGAGAAATCTCAAGATTAGAAGATACGGTTATTCCTGATAATGTAGCAACATTAGAACAAAAAATCACAGACCTTAATCAGTCCGTAGTTAGTTTACAAGATGCCAAAGCAGAAAAAGTACATACACATTTAGTTGCAAATATTACAGATTTTCCAACAAGTCTTCCAGCAAGTGATGTGTATGATTGGGCAAAAGCAGAAACTAAACCAACATATACTCATGATGAGGTTGGCGCACTCTCCTCTTCTACTCATATTCCGTCTACATTAGAAGAAATGACGGATGATCAAAATCATCGAACCGTGTCTGATGTCGAGAAGAAAACATGGAATGCTAAAAGTGAGTTCTCTGGTAGCTATAACGATTTAACAGATGTTCCAGAAATCAAACAACTCACTGATGATCTAAAAGCAAAATATGATAATGCAGCTACTCTTGCCACAACAAATAAGAATACGTTGGATACACATGCAATACAAACAAAAGAATTATTGGAAGGCCTAAAAAATGGATATGTTGAATATCAATTGACTTGGATAGAAAACGAAGAGGTTGTAAGTACTGGAAAATTTATTTCCCAAGATGGATGGAAAAGAACAACATATGTTGATATATGTGATGCCGAAAAGATATTTGTACCTTCTTCTTTTTCGGTTGATGATTTACCTGATTCGTTTCTATATACTGCTGTTTGGTTCGATGAAAATCATAAAAGTATTGAAGATATGTCATTAGAAGAAATGCTCTTCGTCTATACTGTTCCTCCGACTAATGCTAAATATTTTGTTATTAGTTACAGTCCAATGTCATTAAATATCCCAATTGCCAAAATTTGCGAACTAAAAGAAGGATTCCGAACTACCGCCTCTGGACAATATTCACATGCAGAAGGTAATGGTTCTACAGCTTCTGGAGTTTGTTCTCATGCAGAGGGACAAGGTACTACTGCGTTAGGAAAATATTCTCATGCAGAAGGAAATTTCACGAAAGCAAGTGGTGATTTTTCACATACATCTGGTTCTTATACCCAAGCAACGCATAGTTGTCAGTATGCCGTAGGTTGTGGAAACGATCCTCAAGCAGATTCACTTTTTGAAGTTGGCAATGGATTAAATGCAGAAGGTAATTTAATCGATGATACAACAACGGTATTTGATTTAAAAACACGTAGAAATGCATTCAGAGTAACTAATACTGGTTATGCGATAGCTCAAACTGCTTTACAGATTGGTGAGACAGTAATTACGGAAGACCAGTTAAAGCAACTAATTCAGCTTATCACTAACGCTGCTTGATCAAATAACATTTAGTTGATTTAAAAGTATTTATAAGAAAAACAATGTAGCAATTAAGCACTGTAGGATTAGTAATTCTATTGGTACTTAATTGCTACATTTATTATTTTTGTGGTATACGAGGAAAATTTATGAACAAATTAAAACTTTTATACACTTCTCTTCTTTGTCATATCTTCATTTTTTTATTTTCTGGATCAGTTTATTACGGTATAGAAGTCCTCTTTAAAAAATCTCATACGTCACATTGGTCAATGTTCTTATTAGCAGGATTTGCTGGTTTATTTTTTATCGATGGATTAAATGACTTATTTTCATTCGAAATGGATTATTTACTACAGATTCTAATTTGTAGTATTGCTATTACGGTTGGTGAATATCTGGTTGGTATTACTCTTAATCAGAATTATACTATATGGGATTACAGAAACATGCCATTTAACATTGGTGGACAAGTATGTCTGCCGTTTTGTTTTATATGGATGTTTTTGTCTGCGATTTTTATTCCATTTTTAGACTGGGTAGAATGGGCAATCTTTGATCATAAACAATCTGAAAAACCTTATTATAAGATTTTCGGAAAAACAGTTTTTACATTTAAATAATTTGATGGGAGGTATCTATATTGGTATCTCCCATTTTTTATGTTGGAGGTGATTTTTGTGACAGAAAAAGAATTCGTTGAAAAAATAGGTAAGCTCGCCGCCGAAGATATGAAGACAAGTGGAATTTTAGCATCAGTTACTACTGCCCAGGCTTGCTTGGAATCTGGATACGGAACAACAGAATTGGCAAAGAATGCAAATAATTTATTCGGAATGAAAACAAGTCTTTCTGGCAACACATGGACTTCTGCTTGGGATGGAAAGAGTAAATATACGAAGAAAACAAATGAGCAAACCAAAGATGGGAAAGTTTATGTTGTAACTGCTGATTTTCGAAAGTATGCAGATATCCTGACTAGCATCAAAGACCATTCCTGTTATCTCAATGGAGCGATGAATGGAAAAGTAAAAAGATATGCTGGTTTATCTGGTTGCAAAGACTACAAAACGGCAGCGCAGTTAATTAAAAATGGCGGATATGCAACAGATATAAAATACGTTGACAAATTATGTAGTTTAATCGAACGCTGGAATTTGACTCGTTTCGATAATTTTGGAAAGGAGAATGATAATATGAATATTATAGATGTTACAAGCGCAAGTAAATCATACGTTCCACAGTGGGGAAACAAGAAACAGTATATTGTCGTTCACTATCTTGGCGTAGCAGGACAGAATAACAAAATTAATTCAGATGGATGTGGTGCGCATTACTATATTTATTGGGATGGTACGATTTATAAAGCAGCAGACCATAATGCTATCCTTTGGCAAGTAGGCACTGCAGGATACTATACTCAAAAACATCCATATGCAAGAAATAGTAACTGTATCGGAATCGAGATGTGTCCTAAGTGTGATGGATCTGGAAAATATGCAGAAGATCCAACATGGTATTTTACAGAAGCAACGCAAAATGCTTGTGTGCAATTAGTAAAATATTTGATGGGACAACTTGGCGTAGGTGCGGATCATGTACTTAGACATTATGATGTTGTAAATAAATATTGTCATGCGCCATACGTTACTAATAACAAGTATAAAACTTCTTGGACTTGGAGCGAATTTAAAGCAAAGCTAGGTTCTACTTCCACTCCTACTGTTACACCGTCCACACCAGCACAAACAAAAACATATAAAGTTGGTATGTATAAGGTAAATTGTGATCTTCATATCAGATCGGATGCTACTGTTAATTCAAAAGTTGTCAACACTATTCGAGATCGTGGCACATACACAGTAACTGAAATTAAGAATAACTGCTGGGGAAAACTAAAATCCGGAGCCGGTTGGATCAATGTCTCGGATGAATATTGTACGTATGTTGGTGTAGTAACCACTGCAAGTAAACCAGTGTCTAAACCAACCGCAAAGCCAGCTACGCCTGTATACAAAGTGGGAAAATATAAAGTTAATTGCGATGCTTTAACAATTAGAAGCGATGCATCCAGCAAGGCAAGTGCAACTGGAAGTATTCGTGACAAAGGAACTTATAATATCACTGAAATCAAAAATACATACTGGGGTAAACTAAAATCAGGTGCAGGTTGGATTTGCATTGACAAAGATTTTTGTACTTATGTCGGTGCTTTGGATAAGCATACCACTGTTGTAAATAAAGAATTTCAAATTGCAGTTAAGGAAAATGGTATCAGAGTTCGTGCTTCTGCTGGTCTAAGCGCTAGAATTGCCATTGGTTCTTGCCCTATTGGAACATATACTATCACAGAAACAAAAACTGCTGATGGATATACATGGGGTAAATTGAAATCTGGTGCAGGATGGATAGCAATTGAATGCTGTGTTAGACTATAATAAATATACACGTAAAATAAGAAAAGCCGCCTTCATCGGGCAGCCAGAAAAGAAATTTTTCTTTTTTCACCATCATATGAAACAACCGTTTCATCAGTGCAAAAATAGTATATCATATAAGATAAAATGATGCAATAATTTTATGGGGAATATCAATTAATTTTGGTATTCCCCATTTTTTTTACGCTTTTTTATTATTTTTCTGTATTTTTAGGTACGTTTCAGGATATCTGTATTGTAGTATATCCATAGCTTTTATCATATTTTTTTCTATTATGTGTACCATACCCTTTAATTCGCTATATGAAATATAATCGCTGTCAATTTGATCGACAATATATTTTATTTTATCGACCCAATGATCCTCTATTGGTTTTTCTTTTGTTTTAATATACTTATAGCATTGTGGCATATAATAAAAATCATTTCTTCTGATGTCTTGACAAATTTGTTGCATAAAAGCATTAAATCCTCCTACAGTTAATCTTCTAACTTTGTCAGAATTCTTAAAATATAAGTCAATATAATATTCAATTTTAGGATAATACTTTTTATCTAATTCAGAATACCTCTTTCCTTTAGGCGGTATATTCCTACTGCTACTATGTGCATAATTTTGGCTTATTAATTTTTGTTTTTCAACTTCATATTGACCGTTAATTATTTTACTTACATTACAAGGTAAAATATGATATTGTTTCGCAAGCTTGTTTATGCCGTTATCTTTTGTATACTCTGATCGAATTCTTTCAATTAATTCCGAATCAATTTGTTTCGCCGTTTTGCATACAAAAATATCAGATATTTGTATATCTAAAAATAATAATATATGAATTGTTCTAAGTGGATTCGCTTTATTTAAGAATATACTACTCATTGCTTTTATTTGATAAGCTTCCTTTATGTTATTGTCAGATAAATATTGTTTAAAATTATCTAAAAATACCGACTTATGCTGGAGCCACGAAAGCTGATTGATATATTTCTTTTGAACTAACTTCCTGTAAAATACGTCAAACATCGTAACACCGTTCTTAAGACTCTGTTTTCTTACTACCAATTGATATAGGTATTTTGCAGCCTTGATTTCACCGATGGTTCCCATATCATATGAATAATCATCATTAATGCAATTTTCAGCCGTTAGAAAATTTATTATTCTTGAATTGTTAACATGAACCGATGAATCTTTGAGTTTACATCCATGAATTACACAAACATTAATTTCTGGAATTTGATGGAAAGCATTCCAATATGTTTCGTGATATTGCTCTCGATTTTCTTTTGCACATAATGGACAAATTGGAGGAAATAGAAATGATAACATAAGATACCCCCTTTTTATTGAATTGTATTATTTTATTTAAATTGTATATTTTATCCAGTTGTATGCGTAAGAAAAAGCACCAGACATTAATGTGGTGCTCTTTCTTTATTTTTTTTTTTTTTTTTTTTTCGTAGACATACTAGATCTACACTACCCGTT
>ENA-ORLU01000745-ORLU01000745.1-human-gut-metagenome-genome-assembly--contig:-NODE-745-length-28721-cov-3.008658_pt1 | contig 28721 bp, 24 predicted proteins | sample MGYA00243009_ERZ508833 | MGnify/ENA primary metagenome ERZ508833 (study PRJEB26277, sample SAMN04329763) | human gut metagenome | biome: human-associated habitat | host: Homo sapiens | place: USA...
GACTGCGCGCTTCACGCCATCGAATCAGGGCTTGAGCGCGTCGCCATGATCAACGGCACGCTTCCCCACAGCATCCTCGTCGAAATGCTCACCAAGGGCGGCATCGGTACCCTCGTCAAGACCGGACCCCGCACTGCTGCGTCCGCCTGAGCGGCCGCACCACGAACAGAATTCTCTGAAGGACATTCATCATGAAGGACATCAAGACCATCGACAGCCTTTACCACGCCTGCACCTACGGGCGCGCGCCTGTCGTCTTCGAGCGCGGCCGCGGAGCCCGTCTCTGGGACGACAAGGGCCGCGACTACATCGACTTCGGCAGCGGCATCGGCGTCATGAGCCTCGGCTATGCCAACCCCGAATGGGTGAAGGCCGTCTCCGAACAGGCCGCAGTTCTTCCGCACACCTCGAACCTCTTCTACAACGAGAAGACCGCCATGCTCGCGGGACGCCTTGCGCTTCGCACGCACTTCGAGCGCGTCTTTCTTTCCAACTCAGGCGCCGAGGCCAACGAGTGCCTGATCAAGACCGCCCGAAAGTGGGCTTCCGACACCAAGGGAGAAGGCGAGCATCCCTTCGTCACGCTCGTCAACAGCTTCCACGGCCGCACGCTCACGACCGTCACCGCCACGGGGCAGGACACGTTCCACAAGTTCTTCGGGCCCTTCACGCCGGGATTCCGCTACGTGCCCGCGGGCGACCTTGCCGCACTCGAAAGGCAGCTTGACGCCGAGGACTGCTCCGCCGTTCTCGTCGAGATCGTTCAGGGCGAAGGCGGCGTGCGCGCGCTCGACGCGGACTACCTGAAGGCCGTAGAGGCGCTCTGCCACGAAAAGAACGTGCTCTTCTGCGTCGACGAAGTGCAGACGGGCAACGGCCGAACGGGCACCTGGTTCGCCTATGAGCAGTTCGGCCTTTCACCCGACCTCGTCTCCACCGCCAAGGGCCTCGGCAACGGCCTTCCCATCGGCGCGACGCTCATGGGCCCGAAGACAGCCGAGGTTCTGACGCCCGGCACGCATGGCTCCACCTTCGGCGGCAACCCCGTCGCCTGTGCAGGCGCACTCAGCGTGCTTGAGCAGATCGACGACGCCTTCCTTGAGGCCGTCAAACAGAAGGGTGCCTGGCTCACCGCCGAACTGGAAAAAATCCCCGGCGTGAAGGACGTCTCCGGACTCGGTCTCATGCTCGGCTTCTCGGTCGAGGGCTGCAAGTCTGCCGACATCAAGGCAAAGGCCCTCGACAACGGTCTCGTCGTCCTCACCGCCAAGGACCGCGTGCGCCTGCTCCCGCCGCTCGCCATCACCGAGGAGGAGCTTTCTGACGGCCTGCTGAGGCTTGCAGCCGCCATTCGCGAGGTTCAGGAAGCCGCACACTAAGCCGCCTCCGACCTGTCTTGCAACACACCATCGAAAACGGGGAGTCCTGCCGCTGTGCAAGGCTCCCCGTTTTGTGAGGCGTACAGGTGAACAACAAAAAATGAGCGGCGGGTGCGCATTGCACGCATCCGCCGCTCTCTCAGACCCCCAACAGCGCCGGGCGGAGATGTACCCGTCAGGAGAGAACCAAGGAGTCCCTCCATCGCCTGCCTCTCGGACGCCCCCCGTTGTCCTTTGGTGAGAGGCCTGCGTTCGCTGTCGTTGAACGTATCTTGCCGCATTTGAGAATAACTCTCAATACCAGTTAAGAGAGTTTGCGGAAAAACGCGTACTCCATTGACATGCGTCAACCTTGAGATCCATCCGTACAAATTCTTAGGCTCCCCTGTCCTGCTGTCGTTTCCATCGAATACCTTGAAGGTGTCGGGACGGAGAACCGGCAGGATTCCCGGGCTGCCCGCCTGCCGCCCGTTCGGAGCTATTGCTGCTCGTGTCTGGCCTCCTCGGAGAGGATGAGCACGACTCGGGTACCGCCTGCGGGCGAGACGCGCTCGACGTCGACGAAGGCGCCGATGCGGGATGCGCGCTCGGCCATGATCGAGAGGCCCACGTGCTGGCCCTTTCGCTCGGTGACGAGCGCATCATCGATGCCGACGCCGTCGTCGGTGATCGTCACCTTGAGATCGGCGTCGTTCTCGATGCGGATGTCGACGTTTTCGGCATGAGAATGCTTGCGGACATTGGAGAGCGCCTCCTGAATGATGAAGATCACCTGAAGCTTCTGGCGCGGCGTAAGCTGCGGGCCACGCCCCGAGACTCGAAGACGCGCGTTCATGCGGGACTGTCCCTCGAAGCGATCAATCACGGTCCGTACGCCCTCGATGAAGCCTTCCTTGTGCAAACGCTCGCGGAAGTTGAGAAGGAGTTCGCGCACGTCCTCGTAGCACTCCTGAACGCCCGTGCGAATGGCGGAAAGGGATTCGTCACGCAGCGCAACGTCGTTAGTACGGATGGCGTCCGACAGGAACTGCACCTGCAGATTGAGGAAGGAGAGCGCCTGAGCGATCGAGTCGTGCAGGCCCTGTGCAAGGAGCTGACGTTCCTGCACCACGGCGAACTGGCGGTCGCGCTCGATGAGGCGGTTGCTCGCCACGGCGACGCCGAAGTGGGTCACGAAGTTCTCGAGCAGGCGGATGACCTGCGTCGTGAGCTGCGGGCTTTCCTTGAAGAAGAGCGTGAAGATGCCGAGGTCGCCCGGCGTCGAACGGATCTGGAAGCTGTAGGCCGTCTTGAAACCCGCGTCGGCAAAGCGTCTGGAAAACTCGTCCTCAAGCTCGGTGAGCTGGAAGCAGACGGGATAGGTCTTCGAGAGCACCGAGGGCACGATGCCCGCGTCGCCAGGCAGATCGTTGACCGCCTTGACGAGGTCGACGGAAAGTCCCTCGGCCGTGAGGAGCTGCATCGAGTCGTCACGGCCCGAGAGCAGCTGGAGCGTACACGCATCGGCCTCGGTCTGGCGCATGATTCGCGAGACGAAGCCGTCGGCAAGGTCGTCAAGGCTGCGACGCTGCGTGAAATAGGAGGTCATCTCGTAGAGCTGCGCGAGATGGCTGTTCTTTTCTTCGACGCTGGCCGTCTTCTCGGCTACCTTCTGCTCGAGATTGTCGTGAGAATCCTTGAGTCTGGCGGCCATCTCGTTGAAGCCTGCGGCGATCTCGCCGATTTCGTCCTCACTCCTCACTTCGGTGCGGGCCGTCAGGTCGCCCGAGGAAAGCCGTCCGATGGCGCCGCCGAGCTGCTCGAGGGGACGGATCACCCAGCGGAGCAGAAGCGCCATGATCGCGAAGAGACTGCCGATCGCAAGCACGATGAGGAGACCCTGCAGATAGCGGAGCTGCCACAGGAAGTGCGCGCGATATTCGTCGATGTCGTTCGTCAGCGCGGCGAGCTTCTCGACATAAAGGTTGACGTCGCCCATCATCGGTTCGCGGGCGCCGCCGCGGGCGGCCGTAAGGTGCGGAAGCACCGACTCTTTCCACTCAGAGTCGATGCTCTGAAGCGACGAACGGATGGCCTGCGTCTCAGGCACGAGAAGCGGACGCCACTGATCACCCTTCTGGAGAAGATCAAGCCCTGCGTTGACCGTACGGACTTCGTTGTCGAAGTCCCTGTTGTCATACTGCGGAAGCACATAAAGCGCGGTGCGGAAGACATGGAACCTGATGTCCCCGATGATATTCGTCGCAGCCGACGAACTCTCAAGCTTCCAGTTGAGCATCATCGTATACCCGATCGTGGTCACGATGAAGCTCACCCAGATGAGCGTGAGAAGCAGAAGCCTCGCCGAGAGGCTCTTGAAAAAGCGGAGCGGATTGAGTTTCACGACGTGGATCCTTCCTGTGTTCCGTTTGCGCGTCAGATGAGGCGCGGATTTTCGTCCTCAAGCTGGATCGTGAGGCCTCCCGCGGAGCCGGCACCCGACGAGCCTTCGCCTTCGTTTTCAGGCTTGACGGGCGTGATAGGGGCGATCGACTCGACCGTCCAGGTGACGCCGATCTGGCGGCCCTTGCGGGCGCGTTGCATGCGGAACTCCTCAAAGGACTTGCGGGTGATCTGCACCTCTCTGGGCTTGCCGCCTCGTCCCGTGCCGGAGGCGGTGAGACCGCGCTCATCGACGAGCGTCATGCCGATCATCCTTTCACCGGACTCAAGCTTCACGAGCGAAACGCCCATGCCGCCGTTGGAGAGTCTGCGGATCTCGTCGTGTGCGAAGATCACGAGACGGCCCTTCTCGGTAAGACAGGCGATCAGCGGCATCTCGGCGCAGCCCTCGGCGGGCGGCATCAGCGTGACGCCGTCGGCCATGCGCACGAAGGTGCGGCCGATGCGCTGCGAGGCCTTGAGGTCGCCGATCGTGCACTTGAGCCCGAGGCCGTCCGACGTGCCGAGCACGACATCCTCCTTCTCACGGCCGGCAAAGACACCGACGAATCGCTTCATGCCCTTGTCAAGATCGAAGAAGGACGTGACGGGCAAGCCGTCGCCCCTACCGCCGGGAATGGCAGAGACCTTGCAGGTGTAGACACGGCCCGTGTCGGTGACAAAGCTGATGTCGTCGACCGTGCGACACTCGACCGCACGCTCGAAGCCGTCGCCCACCTTGTAGCTGAGCAGCGTGCAGTCGTGCCCGTGGCCCTGACGGGTTCTCAGGAAGCCCTTCTGCGAGAGCACGACCGTAACGGGTTCGTCGACCACGTGCTGTTCGGCCTGAACGACGCTCGCCTCCTCGATGAGGGTGCGGCGGTCGTCGCCGAAGGTCTTCGCTGCCTGCTCGATCTCCCTGGCCACTGTGCGGCGCAGAACGCCGTCACTGCCGAGAATGCGTTCGAGCGAACTCTTTTCCTTGTTGAGTTCGGCGAGCTCCTTCTCGATCGCAATGGCGGCCAGACGAGCAAGCTGGCGGAGCCTGATTTCAAGAATGTCGTCCGCCTGACGATCAGTGAGACCGAACTCCTTAATCAGAGCGGATTTCGGCTCATCGCTGTTGCGGATGATCTCGATGACGCGGTCGATGTTGAGAAGGACGAGCGCACGACCCTCAAGCACGTGAATCCTGTCGTTGACCTTGTCAAGCCTTGCCTGAGTGCGGCGGCGAACGGCCAGCAGGCGGAAGGCGATCCACTCGCGGATGATCTCGAGCAAGTTCTTCTGCTTGGGCTTGCCGTCATTGCCGAGCATGACGAGGTTGACGGAGACGTTGGACTCCATCGATGTCTGCGAAAGGAGCGCCGCCACGAACTCCTCGCGGTCGATGCGGCTGCTCTTGGGTTCGAAGACGAGGCGCACGGGCTTTTCCTCAGTCGACTCGTCTCGAACCCTGTCGAGAATGGCAAGCATGGCGCTCTTGGCCTGCTGCTGTTTCGACGAAACCGTCTTCTTGTCCTTTCTGGCCTTCGGGTTCGTGATGGCTTCAATCTGGTTGAGCACGTCCTGCGAGGACGAGGCGGGCGGGAGTTCGTCGATCACGAGCTGCCACTGGCCGCGGGCAAGATCCTCGAAGTGGTAGCGCGCACGCACGGTGAGCTTGCCCCTGCCCGTACGGTATATGTCGCGAATTGTGCTTCTCGGGCTGATGATCTGGCCGCCGCACGGGAAATCCGGCGCAGGCAGAACCTCAAGCACCTCGTCAAGCGTTGCCTCGGGCTTGTCAATCAGCAGCGTGCAGGCGGCCGCGACCTCCCGCAGGTTGTGCGAGGGAATGTCGGTCGCCATGCCGACGGCAATGCCGGACGAGCCGTTGAGCAGCACGAAGGGCAGCTTCGCGGGCAGAACCACGGGCTCCTGGAAGTTGCCGTCATAGTTGGGCGTGAAGTCGATTGCCCCCGTGTCCACCTCTTCAAGAAGCAGACTTGCGATCGGCATGAGGCGCGCTTCGGTGTAACGCATGGCAGCCTGAGAGTCGCCGTCCCTGCTGCCGAAGTTGCCCTCGCCGTCGATGAGCGGATAGCGGAGCGAGAAGCTCTGCGCCATGCGCACGAGCGCATCGTAGACCGACTGGTCGCCGTGGGGATGGTACTTGCCGAGCACGTCGCCCACGACGCGCGCAGACTTGACGGCCTTCGTGCCCGCCTTGACGCCCATGCGCTCCATGTCGATCAGAATGCGGCGCTGCACGGGCTTCTGGCCGTCGGAGACGTCGGGAAGCGCACGACTCTTGACGACCGACATCGCGTATTCAAGATAGGCCCGGCTTGCATAGCGCGCGAGCGTGAGCTGACCGTCGGATTCGACACCGCCCGTCATCACCTCGTCAACGCGTGCACCAAGAGGCGACGCGCCCTCATCTTCGGAAGCCTCTGCAGCATCCTCCTCAATGCGAGCCTCCTCCGTCACGTCCTCTTCGATCTCGCGAGCGGAGGACTCCTCAGGCGCCGTCTCCTGAACGGGTTCGTCAGCCTGCACCTCGACGCTCTCCTCAACCTCGGGAAGCAGAGGCGTCTGAACGGGTGCTTCGGCAGATGCCTTTGCCACCCTGCCGCCAGCGGATTTTTTCCTTGCCGGCGTTTCTTCCGCCTTCTTCAAATCGTCTTCATAAACGAGCATCTGGTCGCCGAAGAGACCGCCGTCGTCCTGGACCTCGGGATTGAGGCCGCCTTTCTTTCTTGCCATATCGTCTCTCTCCAGCTCAGACGTCCGCCTCGACGCGGTCGCCGTATTCTTCCATCCAGAGCTTGCGGCTGCCCGCGCTCTTCGTCGCCATCAGGAGGTTCATCACCTCACCCGTTACGGCCTCGTCGACGTCGCCCATCCCCACGGGCAGCAGCCTGCGGGTGTCGGGATGAAGCGTAGTCTCAGCGAGCTGCTGAGCCTTCATTTCGCCCAGACCCTTGAATCGGGAGATCGAGATCTTGTCTTCCTCAAATCCCTCCTTCCTGAGGGCCGTCAGGGTGCGGGAGAGCTCTCGGTCATCGAGACAGTAGAACTTGCGCTCGGGCTTGCGGCCTCTCTTCGGCACGTCGACGCGATAGAGGGGCGGCATGGCCACGTACACATGCCCGAGTTCGATAAGCTTCGGGAAGTGACGGTAAAAGAGCGTGAGAAGCAGCACCTGAATGTGACTGCCGTCCACGTCGGCATCGGACAAAATGCAGATCTTGCCGTAGCGCAGTCCCTTGAGGTCGGGGGCTCCGTCCGCAGGGTGCGGATCAACGCCGATCGCCACGGCGATGTCGTGCACGGTGTCGCTGCCGAAGATCTTGTCGGCGTCGACCTCCCACGTGTTGAGGATCTTGCCTCGCAGCGGCAGCACGGCCTGAAACTCCTTGTTGCGACCCGACTTGGCGGAGCCGCCTGCAGAGTCGCCCTCCACGATGAAGAGCTCGTTCATGGAAATGTCGTCGGACTCGCAGTCCGTGAGCTTGCCGGGGAGCACCGCAACGCTCGAGGACTTCTTCTTCTCGTACTTCGTCGACTGGCGCTGGCGCGCCTGTGCCTGAGAGACGATGAGCTCCGCGAGCTTCTTGCCTTCCTCGATGTGGTCGTTGAGCCAGAACTCGAACTGCGGACGCACGAAGCCGCTCACGAGCTTCATCGTCTCGCGACTCGTGAGCTTCTCCTTTGTCTGCCCTTGGAACTGAGGATCAAGCGCCTTCGTGGACAGCACGAAGTTGGCCCGGCTGAAGACGTCCTCGGAGAGGATCTTCACGTTCTTCGCCTGCAGGCCGTGCGCCTGCATGAAGGCGAGCATGGCCTGATACAGGCCGTCCTTGAGCCCCGCCTCATGCGTGCCGCCCTGCGGCGTCGGGATGAGGTTCACATAGCTCTCGCGCTCAAGCCCTCCCTCGGTCGTCCAGATGACGACCCAGGCCGCGCCCTCGCCCACTGCATAGCCGTCACCGGCATCCTCAACGTAACCATGCGCCTCGAAGGGAGCGACAAGCGGTTCAGCTGCAATCTCGGAGAGGAGGTATTCGCGAAGGCCGCCCTCATACTTCCAGCATTCCTCCCTGCCAGTCTTCTCATTCTTGTAGACCACTTCGCAGCCGGGAAGCAGCACGGCCTTAGAGCGAAGCAGGCGAATGAGCGCACCCTCGGGAATCGCGGGGCTGTCGAAGTACTTCGGATCAGGATGAGCAGTCACACGCGTGCCCGTCTGGGACTTCGGACGCGGAGAACGGCGGGACTTGAGGGGGCTGACGACATCGCCGTCGGCAAAGCCGATCGTCGACTCCTCGCCGTCGCGCCAGACGGTGACGTCGAGCGTAGTCGAAAGTGCGTTCGTCACCGAGACGCCGACGCCGTGCAGACCGCCCGCAAAGGAATACGGACCCGAGCCGTCGGACTTGGCGAACTTGCCGCCTGCGTGCAGCCTCGTGAAGACAAGCTCGACAACAGGCACCTTCTCCTCAGGATGAAGCCCCGTCGGGATGCCTCGGCCGTTGTCCTCGACCGTGATGCCCCCGTCGGCATGAAGCGTCACCGATATGCGTGATCCGAAGCCTGCAAGGACCTCGTCCGTCGCATTGTCAACTACTTCCTGAATGATGTGGAGAGGATTGTCCGTAAGCGTGTACATCCCCGGGCGCTGCTTGACGGGTTCAAGCCCCTTGAGCACCTTGATTGAGGAGACGCCGTAGTCCTCCGCTCTGCCGTTTGTCTTCGCCATGATTACTGATTCACCCGACCGATTTTCAACACATCCAACAAAGAGGCGGATCCGTTCTGCATCCGCCTCAAAACTGTGCAAGGATTGTAACCCATGTTTTCAAAAAGGCCGTCCCCTCCCCTCCGTCTGATGAAAAGGCGTCGCAGGCAGGTGGCTTCGCATAAAATTAACCGATCGACCCTTACAAGAAAAGGCCACCCTAATGAGCAAACTTTACATGGGCTTTGACGCAGGCACCCAAAGCGTCAAGGTCGCCGTCTATGACGAGCAGTTCAACTGCCTCACGAGCCACAGCCTGCCCACGCACCTGCACTATCCGCAGCCCGGCTGGGTCGAGATGAGCGCCGACGAGTTCCTCGAGATCACCGTAAAGTCAATGGCCGCCTGTGCTCAGTCCCTCAGGGAAATGGGCAGGGATCCGAAGGACGTCTGCGCCGTCATGGGCGACGGCATCATCTGCGGCATCGTCGGCGTCAACCCCGATGGCGATGCCGTGACGCCCTACATCAACTATCTTGACAGCCGCACAACACCCGACGTCGAGGCCCTCAACGCCCGAGAACTCGAGATCTGGGGCCGCGAGACGGGCAACCCCGTTGCCTCCCCGATGTTCCCCGCGATGTTCGCCCGCTGGTTCCTGAAGAACAATGAGGCCTTCAATCGCGACGGCGTGAAGTTCGTGCACAACGCCCCCTACATTCTCATGCATCTCGCGGGCCTCAAGGGCGAGGACGCCTTCATCGACTGGGGCGCCATGTCCGGCTGGGGCCTGGGCTACGACGTCCAGAAAAAGTGCTGGTCCGACGAACAGCTCGAAATTCTCGGCATCGACAGGAAGTACATGCCCGAAATCGTGAAGCCCTGGGACAAAGTCGGCGGCCTTTCCGAGGCAATGGCCGAACGCACGGGCCTCAGGGCGGGCATTCCCATTCTGGGCGGCGCAGGCGACACGATGCAGTCCATGCTTGGCTCCGGCATCTTCGAGGCAGGCCAGGGCGTCGACGTGGCAGGCACCTGCGCTATGTTCTGCGTCTCGACGAAGGGCATCATCCCCGAGCTCTCCAAACCGGGCACAGGGCTCATCTTCAATTCGGGCACGCTCCCCGACACCTACTTCTACTGGGGCTTCGTCCGCACGGGCGGTCTCGCCCTGCGCTGGTTCAAGGACAACGTCTGCAAGAAGGCGGACGATGCTGCCTACTACGGCCCGATGACGGAAGGCGCGGAGAAAGTGCCCGCAGGTTGCCGTGGCGTGATGTTCCTGCCCTACCTTACGGGCGGTTCGGGCGAAGAGAAGGAAGCGAGCGGATGCTTCCTCAACATGACCATGGACGACGACCAGTTCGTCATGTGGCGTGCCGTGCTTGAAGCCATCGGCTACGACTACATGGGCCTTGCCGACAGCTATCGCGCGGCTGGTGTCGACCTCAACCGCATCACCGTGACGGAAGGCGGTTCGCGCAACGAGCTCTGGAACAGGATCAAGAGCCACATGCTCGGCGCGGACGTCGTGCGCTTTCGCAATGCGGGCGGCGCTGTCCTCACGAACTGCATCGTCGCGGCCCACGCCGTGGGCGACGCGCCCGACGTCAGGAAGGTGCTCTCTGACAACATCGAGCGCGACGCCGAGTATGCACCCGTTCCCGCGCTCACGAGCCGCTACCGCACGCTTTACGACATGCGTCAGAAGCTCGTGCGAGAGGACATGAAGACCGCCTTCAGCCGCCTCGTCGCCATGCGAACCATCGAATAACAAATAACGCCTCGATCCCGTTCAGCTCGAGAACGGGCGCCCGTTCCGGTCAGGAGGGGCGCCCTCTTCTTTTGAAGAATGGGAAAGGGGCGCCGTCCGTCGGACATGCGCCCCTTTGCGGGATCAGGCAAAGCCGGAATTACTCGGCGTCCTCACCCTTGTTCTCGCCCTTGATGAAGTCGGGGCGGAGGATCTCTTCGCCGAGCTCCTGGCGGAGGGCGGAGAGATAACCGCGGCGATCGGCTTCGCCGTAGATCGTGGCGAACTCGCGCGAGAGGGACTTCAGCTCGTTTTCGGTCGGAGCCTTCACCTTGGCGGCGTTCACGAACGCGACGAAGTAGGCGCCGCCGTCAACCTGCATGCCCGTGTAGGCGGGGAGCTTGTCGGCGGGAAGCGCAACCATGCGGTCAACGAGCTGGGCGGGATGACCGAGCAGATTCTGGCGGGAGACCCAGACGGCCTTGCTGAAGCCGTCAAGAGACTTCGACTGGCGGACCTCGGCGACCTTCTTCTCGCCGGCGGCCTTGGCGAGCTCACCCGCCTTGCGCAGCTTCAGACCGTCCTCGATCTGACCCTTGACCTCGTCAAACGGACGAACGGCCTTCGGAAAGTGCTTCTCGACGCGGGCGGCGACAAGCTGATTGGAGCCCACTTCGACGGCAGCGGAATTGCGCTTTTCCTGCAGGCATTCGGAGCCGTAGAGGTTTTCAAGCACGTGTTCGTTGAAGAACGGAGCCAGTTCGGGATCGGCAGGACCCTGACGCGTAACGTCCTCGGCGGTCATGAGCTTGAGGCCGAACTTCTGGGCGGCGGGCTCGAGGCTGTCGGCCTGCTCGTAGACGATGTTCGTGAACTCTTCTGCCTTTTCGGAGAATTCGCGCAGAGCCATCTGGTCGATGTATTCGGCCTCGATGTCGGCGCGGACTTCGTTGAAGTCACGCACGCGGGCCGGATGGATGTCGGTCACGTAGATGACGTGCCAGCCGAAGTCGCTCTCGACGGGGCCGACGATGTCACCCTTCTTGGCGGAGAAGACGGCGTCCTCAAAGGGCTTGACCATCATGCCGCGGCCGAAGAAGGAGAGATCGCCGCCCTCAACGGCGGAGCCCGTGTCGACGGAATTTTCCTTGGCCAGTTTGGCGAAGGAGGACGGATCGGCCTTGGCCTTGCCGAGGATTTCTTCGGCCTTCTTCTTGGAAGCGGCCTTGTCGTCGCCGAAGCTGATCAGGATGTGGCTGGCACGACGCTCCTCAGCCGTGGCGTAGCGCTGCTTGTTCTGTTCGTAATAGCTGCGAACGTCCTCTTCATTGGGCTTGATGGAGGCCTTGAAGCTTTCGGGCGAGAGGACGACGTACTGGGCCGTGACGTGCTCGTCGGCCATGAACTCGGACTGATGGCCGTCGTAGTAGGCCTTGACCTCATCGGGCGTCACCTTCACGTCGCCCATGTACTGGTCGATGTTGAAGATGAGCGTCTGGACTTCACGCTCTTCGGTGATGATCTTGTGCAGATGCTCAACGACGGCGGACGGCACGGGATAGGTGGCGGTCACGCCCGTGAGAAGAGCCTCCTTGGCGAGGTCGCGGCGGACTTCAGCCACAAACTGCTGGTCGCTCTTGCCCTGGCTCTGGAGGAAGCGCTCGTAGAGCGCGGGAGAAAACTGACCGTTCTCCTTGAGCGCATCGGCGTTCTTGATGAGCGCAACGGCTTCCTGCTCGCTCACGCCGACATGCTCTCTGGCAACCGTCTGGGTGACGGCGGCCTCGTCCATCAGATTGCGCACGAGGGCTTCGCGGGCCTCAGGCGTGTCGAGCATGCCTGCACGGAACTGGTCGCCCATCTGCTGGCGAAGGCGCTCGAGCTGCTGGCGCTTAGCCTGGTCGAAGAGTTCCGGCGTAATGGAGCTGTCGCCGACCTTGGCGATGGAGTTGTCAGCCTGGGTCATGCGGTTGTAGCTGTAGATGCCCGTCACGACGAAGCTCGGAATAATCAGCACCATGGCGATGAACATCAGCCAGCGCTTGTGATCGCGAAATGCCTGAAGCATGAACGTTTCCTTGTTGTCTTGGCCAACTGTCGCCCGACGGACGCAGAGAGGCCTCGTTCCCGATGATTTTTTAGAGCAAAAAAAAGGCGAACCGCAAGGTTCGCCTCTTTTCAGAATCTGTTGGCGGAGTGGACGGGACTCGAACCCGCGACCCCCGGCGTGACAGGCCGGTATTCTAACCAACTGAACTACCACTCCGTTTTCAGAGCTTTTGCATCAGCAGAGAAGCGTATTATACAGAACTTTTCCAATCTGTCAAGAAGTTTTTTTCCAAAACTCCTCAACTATTTTGACTGGTGGGTGCTGAGAGGGTCGAACTCCCGACCATCGCCGTGTAAAGGCGGTGCTCTACCAACTGAGCTAAGCACCCCCACGGTAAAAGTCCTGCATGACGCCTCGTTGCGCGCTGCAGAACTCGGATTGTACACGATGCCCTAGGCAAAACCATACCGCAAACACGGTATACCTTGCTCGCTTCGGCCATTCCTCAAACGTGTTCGGCCCGACCGCTTGCGCGGACGGGCCGAACATCATTTCATGCGAGGAACCTCCTTCTCAGAAGGCCCTCTTCCCGCAAGGTCAGGCATGGACCTCAAGCGTGGGAGTCTTGCCCGCACTGCTGGCCTTGGAGGACCTTTCCTCTGCGGCGGACGCAGCGGCTTCGCCGGTCGCGGCCCCTGCTGCAGCTCCAGCCGTTTCAGCTTCGACCGCGAGAGGCTCGGGCAGGCGGACGAGCGCCTGTGCGATCACCTCATCGATGGTCTTCACGGGGATGACCTCGATCTGAGTCTTGGCGGTCTCGGGCACGTCCTCAAGATCGCGCCTGTTGACGTCGGGGATCAGGATCTTCGTGCAGCCCGCACGGACGGCGGCGAGGAGCTTTTCCTTGAGGCCGCCGATTTCGAGCACTTCGCCGTGAAGCGTGATCTCGCCCGTCATGGCGACGTCGGAGCGTACGGGAATTCCCGTCATGGCCGAGATGATGGCGGTGGTCGTGGCGATGCCTGCCGACGGACCGTCCTTGGGCGTCGCACCCTCAGGATAGTGGACGTGAAGGTCGGTTTCGTAGAAGCGCTTCGTGTCGATGCCGAGGTTGGCCGCACGGGCGCGCACGACGGAGCGGGCCGTCTCGACGCTTTCCTTCATCACGTCGCCGAGACTGCCCGTACGCTGCACGCCCCCCTTGCCGGGGAAGATCTGAGCTTCGATAACGAGCATTTCACCACCCACGGACGTCCAGGCCAGGCCGTTGACAACGCCCACGCGCGGCTCCTTGCTGGCAAGGCCGATCGTGTACTTGGCGGGCCCAAGATAGGTGCTGAGGCTTTCGGGCTTGATCACCACCTTTTCAGGCATGCTGCCGCCCTTCTTGTCGGCGGCGAACACAACCTTGCGGAAGATCTTGCCGATGAGACGCTCAAGTCCGCGCACGCCCGCCTCGCGGGTCCAGTAGCGGATGATGTCGACGATGGCCTCTCGGGGGAGGTCGACCTCTTCAGCCTTGAGCCCCGTGGCGCGAAGCTGCTTGGGAATCAGGTGGTGCTCGGAGATGTGGATCTTCTCCTCCTCGGTATAGCCCGAAAGAGAAATCACCTCCATGCGGTCCAGCAGGGCCGGCGGAATGTCGTAGCTGTTCGAGGTCGCCACAAACATCACGTCGGAGAGATCCACCGGAATCTCCATGTAGTGGTCGGCAAACGCGTTGTTCTGTTCGGGATCAAGCACCTCGAGCATGGCCGAAGCGGGATCCCCGCGATGATCCGTGCCCATCTTGTCGATTTCGTCAAGCAGGAAGAGCGGGTTGCGCACGCCGGCACGAATCATGCTCTTGATGATCTGACCTGGCATCGAGCCCACGTAGGTGCGACGGTGGCCGCGAATCTCGCTTTCGTCATGCACGCCGCCCAGAGCCACGCGCACATACTTGCGGCCCGTGGCTCGGGCGATGGACTCGCCGAGCGAGGTCTTGCCGACGCCGGGCGCACCCACGAAGCAGAGAATCGGAGACTTCACCTTGCCCACGCGCTTCTGAACGGCGAGATACTCGAGAATCCTCTCCTTCACCTTTTCGAGACCGGAGTGATCCTCGTCAAGAATGCGGGCGGCGGCCTCAAGGTCGCGCGAAACGCGGGACTTCTTCGTCCACGGATAGTCCGTGAGCGTTTCGATGTAGCTGCGCACGACGACGGACTCGGAGCTCATCGCCGGCATCTGGCGCAGGCGGCGAAGCTCGTTGCGCACGGTCTCCTCGGCGTACTTGGGCATCTTCGCCGAGGCGATGCGGGCTTCAAGATCGGCGTATTCTTCATCAGCGCCCTCATCCGTGTCGCCGAGCTCCTTGCGGATGGCCTTGAGTTGCTCGTGGAGATAGTAGTCGCGCTGGTTCTTGTCCATCTGGCGCTTGACGCGGCCGTCGATGCGAACATTGAGCTTCTGAAGATCAATCTGGGTCAGCAGGAAGTCGATCCCATGACGGAAGCGCGCCGCAAGGTCGACCTCGGCAAGCATCTCCATCTTGGCGGCAGCAAGGCCGGACATCTGGCCACAGACAAGGTCAAGCAGACGCTCGGGATCAGTCTCCGCGTCGAAACGGCCCGCAGGCTCGCTCTTTCCGGTGCCGAAGGAGCCGTATTTCTTCCACTCACTCATCAACTGGCGGCGCAGCGGCTCAAGCGTGCGCTCTGGGGCGTAGACGGTATGGAGGCGGGTGCAGCGAGCCACAAGCGAGCCGTCACGCTCGAAGAGCGAGTCGACGCGATAGCGGGCGAGGCCCTCGACGAGCATCTTCGAGGTGCCGTCAGCCAGGCCGAAGAACTGCATCACGCTTGCGAGCGTGCCGACCCCGTAGCAGTCGTCCTGCTTGGGCGCATCGGTGTCGGGCTCCTTCTGCGTGACCACGAAAACGTACTTATTGTCGGATTGAAAGGCCTTCCTAGCGGCGTTGACGGAAGCCTCGCGCGCCATGAAGACGGGCACCAGCGTCGAGGGGAAGATCACCATGTCCCGCACTGCGACAGCAGGCACTTCAATTTGTTCGGGGTAAATCACTTCCCCGTCGGTCATGTTGTCCAAATCTCTAGTCCTAGTGAATGTTCGGTTCGGTCTTGAATATATGGGGGCCAGAGCCCCCGTTTTCAAGTCGTATGCAGATCAGTTTCGTCAGTCGCGCTCGATGAGCTCAACGAGTGCGCTCTTCTCGACCGTCTCACGCGTAACGCGCGCCCGCGCGATGTTTCCACGCGTCGGAATGTCGAACATGGCATCAAGAAGCACGCCCTCGACGATGGAGCGCAGGCCTCGGGCGCCCGTCTTGCGGGCGATGGCCTTTTCGGCGACCGCCTTGAGCGCGTCGGGTGTGAACTCGAGTTCGACGTCCTCCATGCCGAGCAGGGCCTGATACTGGCGGACGATGGCGTTCTTGGGCTTCGTGAGGATGGCGATGAGCGCCTCCTCGTCGAGCTCCTGAAGCGCAGCGATCACGGGCAGACGGCCGACGAGCTCGGGGATCAGGCCGTACTTCACGAGGTCGGCGGGCTCGACCTGGCTGTACACCTTGGTGAGGCTCTTGTCGCCGTCCTTGCTGAAGACGCGGCCTCCAAAGCCCATCTCCGCCCTTTCGGTGCGGCGGCTGATGATGCTCTGCATGCCGTCGAAGGCGCCGCCGCAGATGAAGAGGATCTGCGAGGTGTCGACCTGAATCATGGCCTTGCCGGGATTCTTGCGGCCGCCCTGGGCGGGCATGCTTGCCACGGTGCCCTCGACGAGCTTGAGCAGCGCCTGCTGCACGCCTTCGCCGGACACGTCGCGCGTGATCGACGGGTTCTCGCTCTTGCGAGCGATCTTGTCGATTTCGTCAAGGTAGATGATGCCTCGCTGGGCGCGCTCGATGTCGCCGTCGGCGGCCTGCACGAGCTTGGCGACGATGTTCTCGACGTCCTCGCCCACGTAGCCCGCCTCGGTGAGCGTCGTCGCGTCGGCAATGGCGAACGGCACGTCGAGCGCACGGGCAAGCGTCTGCGCCAGCAGCGTCTTGCCGGAGCCCGTCGGACCGATCAGAAGAATGTTTGACTTCTGAAGCTCGACGGAGCGCGCAGCGTCCGCCTGGTTCTTCAGTCGCTTGTAGTGGTTGTAGACCGCCACGGATAGCGTGCGCTTGGCGCGCTCCTGACCTACGACGTACTGGTCGAGCAGGTCATAGAGCTCCTTGGGCTTGGGCAGGGGCTTCTCAGCCTCGGGCTTCGCCTCGGGAGCGCTCTCAGGAGTGGGGCCGCTCCTGAGCTCGTCGTTCATCGAGCGGATGCATTCACCGCAGATCAGTTCGCCGCGAATGCCGGAGAAGAGCTCCTTGCACTCGCTCTCGCTGCGGCCGCAGAAGGAACAGGTTCGCATGTCATTCACCTCGATTCCGCTCAAAGCGCCTTTTCAAGCTCGGCGCGCGTCGTGAAGATGCGGTCGACGAGGCCGTAGTTCATGGCCTCCTCGCCCACGAGCCAGTAGTCACGCTCGGTGTCGAGGGAGACTTCGGAAACAGGCTTGCCGCAGTTGTCGGCAAGAATCTGGTTGAGCTCCTGCTTCGTGCGCAGGATCTGGCGGGCGGTAATCTCGATTTCGGTCGCCTGCCCCTGGATGCCGCCGAGCGGCTGATGGATCATGACGCGGGAGTGCGGCAGCGCATAGCGGCGGCCCTTCTCGCCCGAGCTCAGGAGGAGCGCGCCCATCGAGGCGGCAAGGCCCACGCAGATCGTGCAGACCTTCGGACGAATGAACTTCATCGTGTCGTAGATGCCCATGCCGGCGGAAACGGAACCGCCGGGGCTGTTGATGTAGAAGTAGATGTCCTTGTCCGGATTCTCGCTCTCGAGGAAGAGCATCTGTGCAATCACGAGGCTCGCGGACTGGTCGTTCACCTCACCCGTAAGGAAGATGATGCGGTCGCGAAGGAGGCGCGAATAGATGTCGTAGCTGCGTTCGCCGCGGCCGGTGTCTTCAATGACATAAGGGACTAGCATTTTTTTATTCGCCTTGTGGAAAAAGGGGTATCTGCCGATTGTAGCGGAGCGAGCGGAAAAGCTCCCGCCTGCGGACCACGGAAAAGAAAAAAGAGGCATCCGGCGTGTTGTCCGTGATGCCTCTCGAGTCGATCAGGGCCGGCGCGGCAGGCCGCGCCCGCAAGTCTGACGTTGTCCCGTTCGTTAGAACTGGCCGGCCATCAGCTTGTCGAATTCAACCGTTTCCTCAACGGTCTTGGCCTTGGCGAGGATCCATTCGGTCACGTTGTTTTCCGTGGCCTGGGCGCGGAGGTTGCCCACGCGGTTCTGGTCCTTCATGATGTACTCGATGACTTCTTCCGGCTTTTCGTAGCTGGAAGCGATATCGGCGGCGATTTCACGAACCTGTTCGTCGGAACCGGAGATATTTTCCTGAGAGATCAGGGCTTCGACGAAGAGGCCGAGGCGCACGCGGCGTTCAGCCTGCGGCTTGAAGGCGTCGACGGGCATGGCGGGCATCTTCTTGACGTCGATGCCGCGGCCGGCGAGGTCGCTTTCCATCTGCTGGCGGAGGGCTTCGCACTGGTCGTTCACGAGAACGGTCGGAAGGGCGAAGTCGCAGGCGTTGGCGGCGGCTTCCATCACTTCGGCCTTGGTCTTCGTTTCGAGGCGAGCCTTGACTTCGCGTTCGAGGTTGGCGCGGATTTCAGCGCGCATGGCTTCAACACCACCCTTGACGCCGAGGCTGGCGGCGAATTCGTCGTCAACTTCCGGGTAGGCGGGTTCGGCGACTTCGACGACTTCAACGTCGAATTCAACGGCCTGACCTTCGAGTTCCTTGATGCCGTAGTCGGCGGGGAAGGTCATCGGGAAGGTCTTCTTTTCACCGGCAGCCATGCCCGTGACGGCGGCTTCGAACTCGGGGAGCATGCGGCCCTGGCCGAGAACGAACACGTAGCCTTCGGCGGAACCGCCCTGGAATTCAACGCCGTCCTTCTTGCCCTTGAAGTTGAGCTTGACGCGGTCGTCGTTGGCGGCGGCGCGTTCCACGACGTTGTACGTGGCGCGCTGGCGGCGCATGACGTCAATCGTCTTTTCGACTTCGGCGTCCGTCACCGGGCAGACGTAGCGCTTGAGTTCGACGGCGGAGAAGTCGGGAACCTGAACGTCAGGGAACACTTCGAACTTGGCCGTGAAGTGCATGTTCTCCTTGTCCTCTTCGTTCTTGGCGGCGTCGATGCGCGGATAGCCGGCAATGCGGAGCTCGCTTTCGGAGGCGGCCTTCTGCCAGGCTTCGCCGACGAGCTGGTTGATGGCTTCGTCATAGGCCTGCATGCCGTACATGCGGCGGACCTGAGCGGCCGGAACGTGACCCTTGCGGAAGCCCGGGAGCTTGGCGTTCTTGCCGTAGTTCTTCAGGGCCTTTTCGGTGAGTTCTTCAGCGGAAGCGTAGGAAACGACCAGATCGAGCGTGCGTTCGAGCGGGTTGACCTTGGCGACCTCTTCGGTCTTGACGGTTTCTTGTTCAGTCATCGCAGTAGTCTTTATAAAAGTCCGCCCGCTTGACGCGCGGCGGAATTTGTGGAAGAGATCCGTCCCTTTGCAGAACGGACCGCGTGAAAAATCCTTTCCAGAGCGAAGCGCACCCGCATGCGGCGGACCGTCGTTCGTTCTCTTCTATAAAAAGAGCATCCGCCGGCTTCTGATGTCGGCGGACCTGAATTTTTTAATTATAGCGGAGAAATTCAGCTGTTGTTTCAACGGGTTCCTGCGGGAAACCCGCTCCCCGCACTGAATTCGGCCTCAATTCAGGCGCCGTCCTCCTCTTGTGCAGGAGACGCCTTCCTCCGCATCCGCACGGCCAATTGCTTACAATTCCTGCGACGAGGCTCTTTCGAGCTTGCTAGAATTTTTCTCCCGTTCAATCCGGCCTGCGCCGGCCCTCATCTTCCTCCTGCCTTCAGAACCATGCGGTCCCGTCTTTCCCTTCTGACCATCTCCTTCGCCATGCTCTCCCTTCTTGCAGGCTGCGCAACTGCGCCCAGGGGGACGAACACTGATGCAGGGACGCAACAGGAAGTCACGAGTACCCGCCGTCACACGACCGCAGAACGCTTTGCAAAGACCACCGACAACGAACTCTACAACGAGAGGATCGCTCAGGTGTCAAGGGACATACGCGCCATCTGCACCTCGCCAGCAAACCGTCCTTACTATGCGAAGACGCCCTGCCTGCCCTCGGGCATGACGGAAGCTCACCTCAAGGACGGCTCGCGCATCACCCCGGAGGCGCGACGCGTCGCTGAGCGCGTCTTTGCAAGCCTGCACAAGCTCAACGAGGACACCCGCAGCCTGATGATCTCCTCGGGAGACGCCCACCTCATCAAGCTTGCGCGCCATTCCCGTGAAATGGTCGATCCAAAAATCTCCGCCCTGCAGTCCTCGCTTCTCAAGGGCGCCATGACCTGGGCCGAGTACAACCGCGCCCGTCTCGAGGTCTACGATGCAAGCAGGACGGGCGCTCCCGCCGAATGACACGCCATCAGGCTCAAGGTCAGGACATCCGCGCCCTGAATTCCTGTAGAATGCGTTGTTCGTGCGGGGATGGCGAAATTGGTAGACGCACCAGGTTTAGGTCCTGACGCCGTTGAGGCGTGTCGGTTCGAGTCCGATTCCCCGCACCAGAACACAATTGCTAGTGTTTGCGAGAGTATGCGAACACCAGATCTAGTATGCCAACCTATGCACTCCGTCGTAATCTTACGATCGTTTTACGACCGCCTTACGACGGAGTGATCATGGCAACCATCAAAAAACTCTCTTCCGGACGCTACCAAGCGCAGACTTGCATCAAGGGCATCCGAAGGGCAAAGACTTTCACCAGACAAGCCGACGCCAAGCGTTGGGCAACCCAACTAGAGCTTGACGCGGAAAGCGGACTATCCGCCGGCGCTCGGCTTCCTTTATCTCACTACATCGCGCAGCACCGCGAGTACATCAACCAGAAGCACAAGCATCCGAGGCACGAAAGCGCAGTTCTCGGATTTCTGCTTGATGACCCAATCGCGTCAATCCCCGCCTGCGAAATCTCCCCAAAAGACATACAAGACTGGATCGAACGGAGAAGAACCGTTCCCTCTCGAAAGACTGGACGAATCGTCGAAGACAGCACCATCGCACGTCAGCTTCAAATTCTTTCGGCGATGTTCTCTCGTATGGTCGATCAAGGCGCTTGCAAGTCAAACCCTTGCCACAGCATCGACCGGCCGAAGGAGAATCCACACCGCGAGCGCACGGCTTCCGATGAAGAGATCGAGGCGATCAAGCTTGTGGCTGGCTGGGATGAAGGCACGCCACCTGTCACAAAAACCCAACGAGTCGCCGCGGCTTTCATCTTTGCGTGTTGTACAGGAATGCGAGCCGGAGAGATGATGCGCATTGAAAAGTCGTGGATAAGCGGGCGCACTCTTCGCATTCCCGCCGAAGCGGCAAAGACTCGCACATCAAGAACAATCGCCTTGAACGATCGCGCTATGGACATCCTAAAAAATGTCTTGTCTCTCGGCATTGAACCGCTCATCTGGGGCATGTCCGACGGCATCAGGGACGCCCTCTGGCGAAAGATCAGAGACAAAGCCGGCTTGCAGGAAGTCAGGGATTCAGAAGGCCGCCTGATCAAGCAAGGGTTGATCTTCCATGACGGCCGTGCGACTTTCTGCACATGGGCCGCTTCACCAGGCCCTGACGGCGCACCGCGACTGGACGTGATGAGTCTGGCACGCCAGACAGGTCATAAGAACTTGAAGATGCTGATGCGATACTACAGACCTTCCATCGACAGCTTTGTTGATCGCCTCAACAAATGAAAAATCGCTTTTAAAGGGTTTTCACGGGGCAATTTCCCATATCGTCACGATATAATGTTCACAACATCACACCAAACGCAAATCAGAGGGAATTTCAATGAAAAAGTTTGCGCTTTACTTTTGCCTTTTCGTGCTGATTGCCGGCGCGGCCTCGATGTGTTCCGACAAGGATGCCGACTCGAAGAAGGCCGAATCCGCAGCACCCGCCAAAACTTTGACGCTGGCGGACTATCGTACCGTCGGGCTTCTCAACGAAGAGAAGGTGGGCGTCATCAAGTCCTTCATGAAGAAGAACAATCTTCCTGACTCTGAGCTGAACAGCTTCCAGACGTGTCTGGTCGAATATGCAAACTTCAGAGATGAGAAGGAAAAAGCCGACGACGTTCTCGGCATCTGCATGAATGAGTACAAGGAAAAGCCCGAATTCTTCAAGAGTCACGTCGACCTGCTTCCTTTCTTCCACGAATTCAGCCCGTGGGACGGCTCGTATCGACCGCTTGAACGCATGATCAAGCATGCTTTGAATGATCGCGATTCATATAAGCACGACACGACGCGCTTCACGCTTGACATCGTGGACCGCAATGCGCCGTTCGCAGTCGTGCGAACCGACTTCCGTGCGAAGAACGCCTTCGGTGCAATGATCAAGGCCAGCGCCACCGTCAAGGTCAATATCAAGACGCTTGACATGGAAGTGCTCGAAACCAAGGGCATCTAAGTCTGGCAATCTCCTTGAAGCCCTGCTTACCGCTGGCGGTAGGTGGGGCATTTTCATAGGTAACCGCGCGGAGTGAGCGTCATGCAGGTACAGATAGGCTTGCGCGGTGTTGTTACGACCATTTTACCAGCGTTGGTAACTTGGGCTTCGGCTAATTGTTCGTCTAACGAAGTTTTTATAGGCGCCATCCTCAAACCGTTGGGGCGAAATGATTACAAGGCAATTTCGACCCATTTTGGCGCCACCCCTTCGTCTAAGTTTTCGGCCAAATTCGTCTACAGCTTCGTCACTGACTGACGATCTTTGTCAGAGCGTCTTTGTCTATCGCAGTGCGCTCAGATAGTTCGACACCTCTTCGAACCAACTCCGTGCCTCTTTCGAGTAAGTCTGCGCAGCGGGCAAGCTGCTCTCGCTCAGACTTGCAGGCACCGCCGGCGGCTGCGGACAGTCGACGGCGGGCGGCGTCGGCCTCACGGCGCACCCTGTCAAGGTCGCCAGACAAGTCACTAGCGCGAGCCAGTGCGGCATCGCGCACCTTCCACGCTTCAACCAGGCTCTGTGCATAGGTTCTCTCCTTCTCACGATACTTGGCCTCAAGGGCCTGCGCACGAGTGGCGTAGTCCTCACGCAGTTCAGCGATGTCCTGCCCGTACAGGGCGGCGGCATACTGGTAGCCCGCGACGAAGATCCCGACGCCTGCGGCTACAGAACCCGCCGCCTTCATCCAAGAAGCCATCTCGTTTCCTCATCATTTCAACGCGTCACGCCACGCCTTGACTGCCTTCGCCATTCCCCACGCAATCGCTACGCCCCCGAGCGCCAAGAAAACGACGTACATCCCGACAGCCTGCCACGTCAGTTCCTCTTCCATCATCAGCTCTCCAAGCCGCAGTGCGGCTATCAAATTTGGTAAAATATCTCCCATAGACACCTTTCGCGTTTTGGGTCTTACGAGCCGTTCAGGATTCCGCCCCTGAGCGGCTTTTCATTTCTGTGGCGTCTAGCTCACAGCTTCCATCCCTTCACGGGATTCAGGTAAATACCGACGTACTGTGCCTTCTTGTCTCGGGATCCCCACAGCTTCCAACCCACGTTGATCCGCACACAGCACGGCCTGCCGAGCAACCTGTAGTGCTTGATGTAGTACAGCTGGAACGCGATGAGCTTCCCATCGCGGCGGCAACGCCTGCGGCACGTGCCTGACACGCCGTTCGTGTCGGAGGCATTCTCATCGCCAGTCACCTCCCACGAATCGCTCAAGCGCACCTCGACCCCGAGAATGTTGATGTCGAAGCCATAGGACGTGTTGCGCCACATCCACGCGACTCGACGTTTGTACGTCGCCCAGGCATCCGTCCCCGGCCATCGTTGCCAGTGGCCCTCGTCGCCGTCTGCGTCGTTGTCGTCAGTGGCGAACCAATCGAGCCATTTCGGCAGACGGTGCGTTTCCTTGTCCACGAAGAACGGAAGAACGGGCGCGAGGATCAAGCCGACGAGAAGCATCAGGTAGCTCAGAGGCATCGAAAGAAGCCAACGCAAGTAGACCATCTCAGTCCTCCCCAAGGAAAAGCTTCGCTTCGGACTTGCGGCGGCGGACGAGCCCCGGAAGCTCCTTGCCGCCCGCCTTCGTGATGTCGAGGAACTGATGCGCGGCCTGCTCGACGTCGCCTGCATTGAGGGCCCTCATGAGCCTCGGGCAGTTGTGCACGACATAGGACGCGCCCACGTTGAACGCAAGGCTAACGAGCGCGACGTACTGTCCCTCAGTCACGTGCACATTCACGAACGGCGCAAGGGCCTTGACCACGGCCTCGATGTCCTTGCGCAGGAGCTCACGGCTCTGCTCGTAGGTGATCTCGTCATGCTCCGTCACGTCCTTCGTGTGCCCAACGCCGATCGTCCAAATTCCAGCGGGGCACTTGTACGCCGTCAGCTTGCACCCCTCCCAAGCCTCGATAAAATCCATTGCGGACTCAGCCGAATACTCGCCAAAAGTCTTCATTTCAAATCCTCCTTAGACACGCCAAGGCGTTTCGTGATCAAAAGCCCAGCGAGCCGGATCGCGCGGGTGCCGCCCCATCCGGCAAGACCAGAGAGCGCCCCGCACAATTGAGGCGGGAAGCCTTCGTACGCCAGAATTTCGTAAGAAATCAACCCGCACACGGCGCTAATCGCACCATGCAGGAAAAACTCTCTCCAAAGGAACACCTTCCCTTCTTGGACCTTGAGCAAATAAGAAAGCCAACCGCAGATCGCCGCAAAACCACTTGCAGCGGCCAGAATCTGCCCGTCACTCAAATCTCTGTATGGCATGTAACCTCCCGCATGCCTTTAGTCTCTAACGAGACTTCAAGCACACGCGCACAAAAAACTCCCCCGAGGGATATCCTTGGGGGAGTTGACGTTGGTTTAGGGACGCGAAGCTCAAAGAAAGAGGACCCCGCAGTTCTCAGAAAAAGGCCGCGCAGACATAGCCGGCGACCGCGCCAACCAAAAAACCAACCGGCCCCCAGAAGAGGCGCGTCTTCCGACGTGTCTCCGCATCAAGCAGAGCCTTCTGGGCCTCCACCTTGGCGATGAGATCGTCCGTCACTTGCTCGACCTTGACCCCGATCTTATCGAGCCACTCCTTCACTTCTTCTTTCGTCATTTCAGTCACCTTTTCCTTGAGCGCATCTTTCATCGCCTTGACAATCAAATCCCACATATGAAAAAACCGCCCGAAGGCGGCATCTCAACTTTTCAATGTTTCCCCTTTCACCGGGCTCGAACAAGAGCAGCCGGAACCTCCGGCCACACCACTTCGTAAGGGAACCCTTCCTGCTGAGGCACATCGCGAAGTGCAGTGCGATACGCCTTGACAGACTCAAGATCTTCACTAGAGACCGGATAGTCATTCATCAGCAAGTAGTCCGTATCCGCGATCAGGCGATCACGCTTTGCGCGGACCGCCTGTTCAGCCTCTTCAAGCTTTTCGGCCTCAGTCTTTTCAGGAATCTTTTCGATACTCCACGAAAGATCGTTGCCGCGCTTTTCGCGATAACCCTCTTCCTGCGCAAACTTCTGGATGAGCGAGCGCATTTCGATGTCGTGCGGCGTCTGGGAATGATGAGAAACCACCACACCGACGAGATCTGCAGCGCACGTCGGCTTTAGCTCAGCAGCCCACGCATCGCCAGTGAAGCGATAAAACTTCGAGCCATCCTCGCCTTCATCGCCAAAAGGCGCGATGAGAGTGCAGGACGGCGGCATGAGCACATTACCATCCATCACCTGGACGGTCAGCTCGTGCTCGAAGAAACCAGAAGCGTCGAACTTGTACGCTTTCTTGAAGGAAGTAGTCATGCTGACTCCTAAAAAAATTGCGGCCTTGAAGCCGCGTGAAAAAAGGTATGTCGTGACAGATAGTCACGGGTTGACGCTTCGCGTCTATCCGACTGGCGCGAAAACATGGGTCTTGCGCCTATGCACCCTCGGGCGGGTGACGGATATCAAGCTCGGGAACTTCCCCGAGATGGGACTGAAAGAAGCCCGTCAAATCACCAGACAGAAGAGAAAAGAACGGGGACAAGAGCCGCCGCGAGGCTATGTCTTTGCCGACGCCTTCCGTATCTGGTGCGATCAGAAGCGTGGCCGCATCGTCTCTTATGAGAACGAGCGCAGGATGATCGAGCGTCATCTACTACGCCATATCAAGAACAAACAGATCGATGAGATAACCGCGCCTCTCATCGTTCACATCGTCCAGCCGCTCCTCGAGGCCGACCGAAAGGTGACCCTGAAGCGCGTCATCATGCGATGCCGTGAAATCCTCGACCTTGCGGTAGCCGCAGGCCTCATCAAGCACAATCCCGTCGAAAGACTGAACCGCATCTACTCGCCTGCCGAAGTAACTCCTATGCCTGCGATTGACTGGCAGGAACTTTCCTCTGCCATGAGTGTCATCTCCTACGCTTCGCGCAGGATGCAGGTCATCTTTCTGTGGTCTCTTTGCTCGATGCTCCGTCCAGGTGAAGTTGCCTCGATCAGGTGGGAGTGGATCGAGAACGACGTTCTGACTATCCCAGCTGAGAAGATGAAGAAACGTCGCCAGCACCGTGTGCCGATCATCCCCGCGCTGAGGTATCTGCTCGACGAAGCCAAAGCCGTGTCGAGACACCCGAAGTCCGGCTACATCTTTCCAGGCGCTGGAGGCTCGAGGCCGATGTCATCTCAGACGCTTGCGAAGTACCTGCACTCAACTGAACTGCGAGGAAAACTCGTAGCGCACGGATGCAGGTCTATCGCTCGCTCATGGATGGCCGACCACGAGGTCTCGTATGAAGTCGCTGAAGCCTGTCTTGCCCATCTGACAGGTTCAGCCGTTTCCCGCGCGTATCAGCGTTCTGACTTTCTGGACGCTAGGAAAAATGTCTACGCGCAGTGGTGCTTTTATGTCTTCGACTGTGCCCGTTGTGCCGGCATAAAGGTCGATTCCGACTAGGCCGCAGGCAAAAGTTCAGGCTCGAGGCATCAATCGAGCCTGTGCCGCGCACAGTGCCGAAAAAGGACCGATTTTTCGGGCTTTTCGAAAAACTCCGACAACCTGACATCAGCGGTTGGCTCGACATGGATACCAACAGCACTTCGGCTTGTCTTGCATTTAACGCAAGCGGTGCATTTGCCGAAAGGCGAATTGATAATCCAAGCGGAAGTTTCGCTCAGTACGATAGTTCTAGAGCCGTCCAGTACCACGGACGCGCAGACTTCGCCGCTTGCAAATCGAACGCCCTGTACAGCAAGGCCCAAACGGTTCAACCGAACGCCTTGCGCCTACTAGCAATCGTCAAATTTTGATGATCGCCAGCAAGCGAAGAGCTGCGGGCTGAACCGTTTCAGACTTGCCGTGAAGTCCGTTGGAGCGAGAGGCGGCAAACCAGAGCGATGAATAGTTGGCCTTTCCAATCTCACCCATTTCATTGGCTCGGGGGGTGTTCTTTGTGCGGTCAAAAACGCCCGCCACAGTCCCATCGTCGAAGCTGGCGATAAGCATGGCACATCCGCTGATGTCAGGTAAGCCAGCTTCTACCTTCTGAGCCACTTCGCTGGTGGTATTAGTTCCCTCCAAAACGCGATGCTGAAGGTCAGGAAGGTTGAACGTCGTAGAGCCGTTGCCAGCACCATACTTCGTGCCGATCTTCCTGAAAAGTCGCGCATACGTCGTGCGGCTGACCTCAGCACCATTGCACTGAAGCCAACCCGTCGGTACTTCGTGCGCATAGGCCACAGTGCCGACCGGCACAGGCGTCAGCTCAGGCATGATCTTGTCGAGCGCTTCGGAAATTTGAGAGAGATTAGGCAGGGCCATAGTTAAACTCCTGAGAGAGGTTGCGCCTGGTGGCCGAGCGTAGCGACAGCGTTCGTCAGCTTCGCCAGCACTTCGGTGATTTCGTCGTACTTACTGCCGCCGACAAGATGACCGCCTGCGGTCACACCGTCGCCGACATAGAGGTCATAGGTGTCCGTCGCAACAGCAAGCTCACGATTCTTGAGCGTGATCTTCTGAAGCTGAGCAAGCGGCATGCCGCGAATCATCAGCTCGTGTTCGCCAAAGTCCTGAGACTCGGCAAGCTTGCTTGCAGGAATGCTGTTGTTCTTGACCCACGCCAGGGATTGAAGCGCTTCAAGGAATTGCGTCTCCGAAGCCTTCGGCGTCAAGCCGGCCGCCGCAATGACGGACAAGCGAGCCTGATCGGTGATGTAGAACCATGCGGCTCGAGGCGTCGTGGCAGGAATGCCCTTCGCAGGATCGCCAGAAGTTGGATACCCCTCAGAATTCAGGGTCGTAAGATCGGGAGGCGTGTCAATCGCGCCTGCTCCCCAAAAACCTTTTGTTGCCATCATGGCTCCTTAGTTGTCGTACATAAAAAGAACTTCCACATGTGCGGGTGCGAGCGCCCGAATCACACACTCGAGCAGAGAGCTGCCCCACCGTGCCAGAGGCTCTTCAACCGTCCAGTCGGGAACAAGTTCCGAGTAGCCGGAACTCACGTCAATCGTGATGCCGACCGTAAAGACTGGCAGCCACCTTTCATCAGCAAGCGGCGCTTCGACGTCATGCTCCACATCATGCTCAGAGAAGACCGTTACCTTCGCCTTGTAGCCGAGGGTCCCCGCCAACTCTTCGAAGTACTTTGCGGTCAAACCTGAGTTTGACGTGATCTTTGCCAACAATTCCTGCCGCATCTGCTCGAGCGTAGGATCAGCGATTGCCGCCACGCACTCACTGGGAATGCCGTGATCGTCAAACCATCGCTGAAGCTCTTCGATGCTTGTTCGCGGATCCGATTCTTCAATGACAGCTCGCGCTCTTGCATCCACTCTTGCCGCCTCTTTCGACAGTGCGTAAAGAATCGCGTCAAGGGTTCCGCCGCGCTTTCTGTGCCAGATCGGACCGCGTGGCAAAAAAGCATTCACAAGATGCTCATAGTCGCTTTCAGTAAATCCCATGCCTCACCTCACACAAAAGTGATTTTTCCAGGCACGAAGATTTCACCCGTTGAGCACGCCACGTCGTCGGCCGGCACCTGAATGCGATAGCTCTTCAGGTCGGAGATGCTGGCGATCGCACGATCAAGCGACGTGAGCAGGATCGCTCCGGAAGGAGACGACTCAGCAATGATCGTTTGCGCGATCTCGCCTTCAACCTGCTGTCGGAGTCGTTCCGTATCGGGCAGGATATCGACCGTCATATCAAGCTTCTTCGGTATCGGAGCGACGACATGAAGCACTGTCGTGACAGGCATCTCCGCCTCGATGTACTCCT
>ENA-ORLU01000746-ORLU01000746.1-human-gut-metagenome-genome-assembly--contig:-NODE-746-length-28714-cov-4.107867_pt1 | contig 28714 bp, 29 predicted proteins | sample MGYA00243009_ERZ508833 | MGnify/ENA primary metagenome ERZ508833 (study PRJEB26277, sample SAMN04329763) | human gut metagenome | biome: human-associated habitat | host: Homo sapiens | place: USA...
GACTTAGAAGAGGAGAAGGTAGAAATCTATCCTCATCATACAATGCGTGAAGTCATCGATTATTGTGAAAATGAAGGATTATCACTTTATGATTATGTTTTACGTTTTGAAGATGAAAACTTTAAAGAATATTTATTTGAAGTTCTTGAGGCAATGTTTACTTGCGTAGAAAATGGGTTACATACACAGGGTATCTTACAGGGCAGTCTACAATTAAAAAGAGTAGCTGGTTCTATGTATCAACAGGCTTTAAATACACATCATGAAATGGCTCAGGAACGTTTATTTATTGCTAGCTATGCCTATGCAGTGTCTGAAGAGAATGCAGATGGTCATATGATTGTCACTGCACCGACATGTGGAGCAAGTGGTGTACTACCAGCTAATCTCTATTATGCACATCATCAGATGGGCTTAAAAAAGAGAGACTTAGTCAAAGCACTTGCGATTGGAGGATTATATGGTAATACTGTTAAATATAATGCGACTATTGCTGGTGCAGATGGAGGATGTCAGGCAGAAGTAGGAACAGCTTGTGCAATGGCAAGTGCCTCTATGGCCTGGATCAATGAGTTAAATAATAGTCTCGTTGATTATGCAGCAGAAATGGGATTGGAACATAACTTGGGATTAACATGTGACCCAGTAGGTGGTTATGTACAGATTCCTTGTATTGAAAGAAATGCTTTGGCTGCATTACGTGCTTATGATGCGGCTATGCTTGCAGGACAGTTAGGTTATGTACGTAAGAATAAAGTACCTTTCGATACAGTTGTAAGAGTTATGAAAGAAACAGGCAAAGACTTGAATGTTGCTTATAAAGAAACATCTCTAGGAGGTCTTGCAAAAGAATTGAAATAGTGATTTCACTATTTCTTTTTTTATAAAGGGGGGAAATTATGAAACAAAGATTTATTAAATATATATGTTTAAGCATATTAGGAGAAATGGCTATATCGTTTTATATACTTGCTGATACATTCTTTATTGCCCAGGGAATAGGGGATAAAGGACTCACTGCATTGAATCTTGCGATACCTGTATTTAATTTTATTTATGGGATAGGACTCATGTTAGGAATAGGATCTGGTATTAGATTATCTATTTTGAAAATAGATCACAAGCATGATGAAATCAATCAGGTATTTGATCATACAGTGCTTTTAGGACTTGTAATAGGAGTACTTTTCATGATTACAGGAGTATTATACAGTCCTTCTCTTGCAAGAATGCTAGGAGCCAATGATGCGGTATTACAAGATACAGTCATTTATCTAAGAACTATTATGATATTTACACCTGCCTTTATCTTCAATAATGCGCTCAATGCATTAGTAAGAAATGATAACAATCCCGCTCTTGCGACAACAGCTATGATTGTAGCTTCACTGATGAATGTTGTACTAGACTATGTATTTATATTCTTATGTCATATGGGAATGTTTGGAGCTGTTTTTGCGACTTGTCTTGCACCTTTGATTGGCTTAAGTATTCTCTCTTTACACTTCATTAAAAAGAAGAATACATTCCATCCCGTTCAGCTTCATTTTCAGTTCTCTATGATTAAAAGAATTATTAAACTAGGTTTTCCTTCTATGTTGATAGAGATATCAAGTGGTTTAGTTGTTCTTCTTTTTAATACACTTATATTAAAGATTACAGGTAATATAGGTGTTGCTGCTTATGGTGTTGTATGTAATATATGGCTTGTATGTGTTGCAATATTTAATGGTCTTGCAAATGGTATGCAGCCTCTTACTAGTGAATCATATGGTTCTCATGATACAAAGAATCTTATTATGTTAAGAAGAATGACTCTTACTATTTCTTTATTAATATCTTTCACAATTTACTTAACAGTCTTCATAAACTCCTCTATGATCACTTCTCTATTCAATAAGACAAACAATCCAACATTATATACACTAGCAATAGAAGGCTTTAAAATCATGTTTATTGGCTTATTCTTTGCAGGGGTAAACATTGTCTTAACGACATACTTTACTTCAATAGAAAGCGCTAAAATAGCTTCTACACTTATTCTATTGCGTGGTGTAGTTCTTATCGTACCTGCATCTATTATTCTTTCACAATTAGGTATGAAAGGAATCTGGGCTTCATTACCACTATCTGAAATCATGACTACATGTGTAGGACTTACATATCTCAAACTTAAAAGAGCGATTGACTAAACCGCTCTTAAATTCTTTTTCTTAATATTATATAGAGTATGATTGAAAGAAGAGGAATAAGAAGATACATTCCAACTATGATGAACATATTAGAAAGAGTACTAAAGGCTTTTGTCTGTTCATATAACATCATAGACATAGATATTGTGCTATAATGGAGTATCGATATCGCAATGACTTCTACACCTATAAGTAGATAAAATAACTTAGACATCTTTGCCTTTATTAATAGGAATGTAAGGAATAATGATACAATCAATAATGGTAGAAGCTTAAGAAATAAGCTGCTATAAAGAGTTTGAGAAACATTCATAATATTCACCTGCACTTTCGTTTATGTTTTTCCTCTACAATTATTATATGAATTATTTAAGAAGGAGTAAACATATATCACTATTTAGAAAAAAAGTCTATTTATATGTAGAAGTTACAGGAGTCTTGTAACTTACATTAAAATAGATTAAAATACATATAAAAGGGGAATCACTATGAAAGAAACGACTAAATCAATTATCTATGGGGCAACTCCTATAGCACTTTATATCATACAAACTTCATCAACAGAATATGTACAGAAGTTCCAGCATGCACTCACATTACTTACACAGGATCAGAATTATTCTACTGCTATTTCTTTTTCCATTATCTCAAATATCTTAATTGCGATATGTTTTATTCTTATGTTTGTGATGGCAACCAAGAATAATGTCACTAAGCTCATCAGTGCTGTTTATGCTATAGTAGGTCTATTCCTTCTCTTTGACCAATATACTGCCACTATTCAGAATCATCTTTATACAAATGTGATTACACAATTCACATATAATAATATTTCTTTGATTGTGATAACGACAGTAATTATGATTTATAATCTCTATAACCTTCTAAAAAAATAGAAATCAGTGATGATTTCTATTTTTTTATAGCCCATAACCTTTAAATTTATTGATATAAATTATATAATTATTATATATGATGAAAAATATACTAAACAACTAGGAATTAATGCATGTTGGTAATGCTGATTCTATTGATGCTAGGGAGGAAATCTAATGGAAAACGTTATGAACAATACATCAAAGGTATTTGAATCGCACATAAGAATTCAAATGATTGCCAGTTTAAGTGTTGAAGATCTCACTTATAAACAGATGAAAGAGATTCTAGGTTGTACAGACGGGAATATGACAACACATACTAAAAAGCTAATTCAAGAAGGATTTATGGAAGTGAGAAAGGAATTTGTAAATAATAGACCACAGACAACTTATCATTTGACTGATGAAGGTAGAACACAGTTTGAAGAGTATGTAGCTTTATTGAATAAATTAGTAGAAGAGGGAAAAAATGCACAGAAAGTCTGATTTTTATCAGATTTTCTTTTTTTTTTCTTTTTGGATAGTATATAATAAAGTTTTAGTGATAAGTAGTAAAGATAGTCATATAGTTCATGATCATATTAACAGGAGGAAATTATGAAAAAGACCCTATCGTTTAAATCATGCATTATCGTGTTCTACTTACTTGTATTTATCGCATTTATAATAGAGAAAAGACCTATTCTAAGTAATAGTACACCTTACTTCTCTAGAATAGCTTATGCGACTAATCTTGTTCCGTTCTACTATGATCCTAATTCAAATTATCAGGCGTTACAGATGAATATTATCGTGAAGATATTCTTAGTGATGCCAATCGCATTATATTATGTGATCAAGAAGGATTGTACATTAGGACAGTTAATCACATTTATTTTAGGTGTTAGCTTTATTTTCGAAGTAGCTAAATTACTTTCATTAAGAGGCTATTTTGATGTTACTGATTTCTTCTATTATATGGCAGGTGCTGCCCTTGCTTACTATATCTATAGAAGTATCAAGTTCTTTACAAAGAAATAAATAACTTAACATCATGAACTAAAAAGGAGGAAAATCAATCGATTTTCCTCTTTGTGTTTACTTTTCATCCTGGTCTGGAATAATGAGTGAAACTGCATGTCTTAAACATTCAACATGAACAGGGAAACTCTGTCCTTTTTCACCATCAATATCATAGACAATATCTTCATCACAACTGATTGTGATATCCTTTGCCTGAACATAACGAATCATTGGATTTTGAGGATGAAGATTACGCTTATAATCCATAAAGACATTAAGTAGTTCAGCTACATTCCCTTTTTTAATAATAATAAGATCTAACTTACCATCACTTGTAGAAGCATATGGAGTCACTCCTGGAAATCCTCCTACATGAGAACTATTCGTAATCATGAATAAGGCGGCATCTTCTTCAAACTCTATTTCATCTGCTTTTACTTTAAGATGAAGTGATAAGCCTAACTGTTCAGGTAACATCTTCAATCCATTGATATAGTAGGCAAGAGGACCAAATTTCTTCTTTTCCTCTTTAGTGACAAGAAATCCAATATCACTAAACATACCACCACTTAATACATTCGCAAAACAATGATCATCTACATAACCTGCATCAATCTTCTTTGTCTTAAAACGAGCAATCATATCACGGAATGCTTCTGGTGTATTAGGAAGATTAAGGTAAGTTGCAAAGTCATTGACAGTACCTGCTGCTAGTATCGCAAGAGGAATCTTAGATTCACTCTTAATAAGTCCTGTTATGATTTCATTAATAGTACCATCTCCACCTACTGCCACAATAAAGTCATATTCATTTTTAGTCAGTCTAGCAGCACGTTCTAATCCATCATTCTTTCCTCTAGTAAAGTAAGTATCAATTGTATTTACGTTAGTATGAAGAATTAATTGACCAATAAACTGATCAATAGATTTCTGGAATGCATGTGTCCCACTAGAAGGATTAATGATAAACAAACACTTCATATATTATGCCTCCTTAATCAATTCAAGAAGTAACTTAACACCCTTTTTCATAGAATTAATACTACAGAATTCATAAGGACCATGGTAGTTATATCCACCAGTACCTAAGTTAGGACAAGGAAGTCCCATAAAGCTTAAATTAGCCCCATCAGTGCCACCTCTAATAGGTGATGCAATAGGATCAAGTCCTATATTAATCATGGCCTGTTTTACCTTATATACAATATCAGGTGTCTTATTGATAACTTCAATCATATTCTTATACTGTAAAGTAAAGTCAATATCAATATAATTGCCATGATTAACCTGATTTAAATAAGAAGCAGCAAGCTGCATTGTATGAATCATATCATGCATATTATCCATGTCATGATCTCTTAGAATATAAGTCATCTTAGCTGTAGAAACATCACCTTCCATATGATGAAGATGATAGAAGCCTTCTTTGTGTTCTGTTGCTTCAGGACGCTTATTATCACCAAGCATTGTATCAAACTGACGACCTAAAGTAAGAGCATTCACCATCTTACCTTTAGAATCACCTGGATGATAACTCTTACCAGTAATAGTGACATCAGCCTTATAGGCATTGAAGTTTTCAAAACTGAATTCATCAATTCTACCACCATCTACTGTATAGGCATAATCAGCACCAAATCTCTTGACATCAAAGTTTTCAGTACCTCTACCTACTTCTTCATCAGGAGTAAACGCAATACAGATATCACCATGCTTAAAATCTCTATTCTGGCAGATATACTCTACCATACTCATAATAATAGCTACACCTGCTTTATCATCTGCACCAAGAAGTGTAGTTCCATCAGTTGTAATTAAATCATCACCCACAAGACCTTTTAATTCAGGATTTGTTTCTGGATCTAAATACATCTTTTTTTCTTCATTAAGAATAATACGTCCTCCAGGATAAGAACGGATAATACGTGGATGAATATCATGTCCACTTGCATCTGGAGAAGTATCCATATGGGCAATAAATCCAATTGCTTTCATAGGCTCATCAGAATTACTATAAATCTTTCCGTATACAATTCCCTGATCTGTTCTTTCTACTTCATCTACACCTAAAATCTGCATTTCAACACAAAATAAATCAGCTAAATCAAATTGTTTTTCTGTAGAAGGGGATGTTGTAGAAGATTCATCAGACTGTGTATCAAAACTCACATATTTCAAAAATCTCTTTTCAATCAACATAAAATAACCTCGCTTTGTTTATTTCTTTCATTTTAACATAGTAAATAGTTTTTGTGAACTTGCATAATTAACTAGACAACGCCTATTGTTTTCATTATTATGGGGTAGGTGATAAAAATGAAATATTATGCCGTAAAAAACGGAAGAGTACCAGGTATTTATAACTCTTGGGCAGAATGTCAGAAGCAGATTCATGGCTTTAAGAATGCTTCTTATAAGTCCTTTACATCACGCACGGAAGCAGAAGAGTTTATTTCTGATAAAAAAGAAATACCTCAAATGGAACATGGGTTAATTGCTTATGTAGATGGTTCTTTTAATGCGAAAAAGAAAGTATATGGTTATGGTGCTGTATTAATTGATGGACAGCAGGTCATTAAACGTCTTTGTGGACATGGAGATAATGAAGAATGTATATCTAGTCGTAATGTCGCAGGAGAAATATTTGGGGCACTTGCAGCTGTAAAGTATGCAGTAGAACATCCTGAATATGATGGTATTGTGATTTATTATGATTATATGGGTATTGAAAAGTGGGCTATTGGAGAATGGAAAGCTAATAAAAAGCTGACACAGTATTATGCTGATAAAATGACTAAATACCGTAAACAATTGCCTATTGTCTTTATGAAGGTAGAAGCCCATACAGGAGACTTCTATAATGAACAGGCAGATCAGTTAGCAAAGAAAGCAGTGGGAATTGAATGAGTGAAAAAATAACAATCTTTGATATTGAAGAATTAAATAATGATCCTGTTAGTATCTGTTCTATTGGAATAGTGGTATTGGAGGATATGAAAGTAAAGGAAACATTCTATTCCCTTATTAGACCTCCTAAATTGACTTTTGATCCCTATCGTTATAAGGTTCATAAGATCAGACCACAGGATTTAAAGAAACAACCCACTTTTCCAGAAATCTGGCCAAAGATTAGTCAATATTTTGAAAACAGTATTGTGATATCTCATGATATCCAATCAGATCTAAATCATCTATTGGCAGTATTTAGAAGGTTTCGTATAAGAAAGCCTACTTGTTTCTTATCATGTACATTAGTACTCGCAAAGCTGTTTCATCCTGAATTACAAAAGTATGGCTTAGGTTCTCTATGTGATTATTATTCAGTGGAATTAGAGAATGCCCATAATGCATTGGCTGATTCTTTAGCCTGTGCAGAGCTTTTAAAGAAGATGATGGATGAACATCACTATACAAGTCTTAAAGAGCTCCACGAGAAGGAAAATGTCCCTTTAGGACGTATGACAAGTTCTTTTATTGAACCCCTTGTATCAAGTGATAAGGTACAGGAAGTAAAGATGGGAATACAGAAAGAAACAGTTGCTTTCACTGGAAAACTTGCTCATACAAAACAAGAAATAGAAGCATTTGTAGAACAGGATGGTATGATACCATCATTCCATGTCACAACACAGACAAGATATCTCGTTATTGGGAAAAAGGACTACAAGCAGACAAGATATCAAAAAGGCAATAAGAAGATAAAAAAAGCCATGACACTATCAAGACAAGGTCAGGATATTAGAATCCTACATGAAGATCAGTATATTGATATGGTAAGAAAAAGAACTCTTAAGGCATAGAGTTCTTTTTCTTACACACTATTTTAAAAAATGACGCTTTTTTTATTGTAAACAGGATAAAAGTACAGTTTGGTGCATAAATGCGTCATTTTATTTAAAAAATGTATTGAAAACGCTTCTAATATTTGATACCCTTATTATAGGTGATTAATTATGGCAAAGACTTCAAACTATTTATTTAAACTTGATTTAATGATTTTAAGCTTATTGAAAGAAAAAGATCAATATGCGTATGAACTAACTAAAGAGATTGCAGAAAAATCTAAGGGTCGTATTGAACCGAAGAATGGTACTATGTATCCTATTATCTACAAACTCATTGAAAATGGCTATATTTCAAGTAATACAATCATTTACCACAATAAAGCTAGAGTGTATTATCACCTAGAACCAGCCGGAAAGGAATATTTAGACAAGATTATTGTGGAATTTGATGAACTAGTGGATTGCATCAATTCATTTATTCACAAAGATTAAAATAGAGTTCCCATGATGGAACTCTATTTTTTTGCATAAAAAAAAGAAATAGGCAAATGCCTATTTCTTGATTTCTTTATAACTGACTGCGAAAGGTCCAGTTTTAGTAACGATTGTGATTGTATCGCCTTTTTTATACTCTTTAAATTCTTTGGCAGTAGCACGATAAGTAAATTTCTTTTTACCTGTTTTTACATTGAAATGATATACCTGTGAGAACTTAGTTGTATAATGTTCTGTCTTAGTAATAACACATTCCTCTGTATTAGTTACCTTTGCAAGAGGATCATTGATCCAGCATAATGCAAGTGGAATAAAGATAACTAGGAAGCATGTAAATAATGCATCTCTAGGTAATCCAGCTTTTTCACCAATCCAGCGATAGAATACAAAGATAATTAAGAATACAATAATTGTTGCATAAATAACAGGTCTTGTATTTTCCATTGCATATTTAGTAAATAGAATTAACCATCCTGTAATAGTAGGGATAATAAAGTTACCGAAGAACAATCCATACAATTCTTTGATTGCTGGCTGATTTCCTTCGGCAGTTAGACCTAAATAGTAAATACCTGCAAGCACAGGGATAACGATAGAAATTAATCCACCCACAACAAGAGAATCAAGTGCACCAATCATACCAGCCACTAATGACACTAACTGGATAAGTGTTAATACAAACATCACTGGTTTAGTAACTGATACAGAAGGCATACGACTAGGTGCTTCCTTTGTACCCTCAACATCTTCATAAGGGATCTTATGATCAGTACATTCTTCAACTAATTCAGCTAAATCAGCCACTTCAAATTCTAATGAAGAAAGCTGTGCAATCACTCCTTCTTTAGAATAAATAGTGAGTGTCTTACCATCATCTACTAGTTTAGTAATGTCTTCATAAGCATACTTCTTTTCATTATTACCTTCTTTAAAAGTAATATCATCTTCAGTCATCATATAAGAGAAAGTCTTCTTCTTGTTCACCTTTAAAGTGATATAAATCATAAGTAGAAGCCCGATGACACCAAGCCCTGTAATCACATAATAACCGTCTTTTGCTTCTATAAAGCCAAGAACTAACATGATAATACCAAATACAGGACAAAGGATTTTCATTGTACTAATATGAAATAGTAAACTATCCTTATATGTTACGTCTCTATTCATTTTTTTAACCTCAACTCCTTACGTATACAGTATATATTACATTAATTTTAGATGTAAACACAAGCGATAGTTGATAAATTATAGCCTTATTAAGGTGATTTATGGTAAAATAAATCTATATGGAGGTAAATGTATGAAAACTCTTACAGTTGCAGTGCCTTGTTATAATTCACAAGATTATATGAGACATGCTATCGAACCATTATTAATATGTGAAAATGATATTGAAATCTTAATCATTGATGATGGTTCTAAGGATAAGACAGGAGAAATAGGAGATTTATTAGAGGAAGAATATCCTGCAACAATCAGATGTATACATCAGGAAAATGGTGGACATGGTGAAGCAGTGAATACTGGTTTAAAGAATGCAACCGGACGCTTCTTTAAAGTATTAGACAGTGATGACTGGTTTGATGAAGCATCTTTAGTTAAAGTGATTCAGACATTAAAGAAACTTGGCAATGATGTCGATATGATGATCTGTAACTATGTCTATGATAAACCATCAAAGAATACACAGAAGCCTATTCGTTATACAAATGCATTACCTGAAAATAAGATTTTCAGATGGTATGATGTGAAATATTTCTATCCATCGCAGAACCTATTAATGCATTCAATTATCTATCGTACAGAAGTATTACGTGCAAGTGGTCTTGTACTTCCTAAACATACATTCTATGTAGATAACTTATTTGTGTATGAACCTATTCCATTTGTTCAAACTATGTATTATCTAAATGTTGATTTATATCACTATTTTATTGGTCGTGATGATCAGTCAGTGAATGAAACAGTGATGATTGGACGTATTGATCAGCAGATCAGAGTGAATAAACGTATGATTGATGCGATTGATATTGATAAGCTTAAATCACGTAAGATGAGAAAATACTTAATTAAGTATCTATCTATGATTACTACAGTAACTACAGTACTCTGCGTAAAGAGTGGTACAGAAGAAAACCTACAGAAACGTAATGATTTATGGGCTTATATGAAGGATACAAAGCCTGCCGTTTATAAGGAAGTAAAGAAGACTGCATTAGGTCTTGCTATGCAATTAAATGATCCACTAGGACGTAAACTAATCGTTGGTGGATATAAACTTGCACAGAAACTATTTGGTTTCAATTAACAGTGATTCTATCACTGTTTTTTTTATGTTGACTATTACCTACTGAATCGATAGAATAAAATTTGGGTGATTAAATGATTAAGAAATTCATAAAGACTCATGAACATGCATGGGTTCTTGTCTATTTTGTATTTTATATGCCTTGGTACTTTGGCTTACAACAAAGAGATATTAGTCATTTCTTTGATATGTATGTAGGATTAGACCGTATCATACCATTTGTACCAGCATTTATTATTCCTTATATCTATTGGTTTTTATTTGTTGCAGGAACTTTGTTATTCTTGTTTTTCTATGATGCAGATGAATTCTATCGTGGCTTTTCATTTCTAGCCTGTGGTATGACTATTTCACTTATCATATTCACAATCTTCCCAACAACATTCTGTCATCGTCCAGAAGTACTTACAGGGAATGCCTTTGAACAATTCTGGTTAAGATTTATTTATGGGGCAGATAAACCAACTAACGTATTTCCAAGTATTCATGTATTTAATTCAATAGGATGTGCGATAGCACTTATTAAATCAAAGAAATTCAAAGACAATAAATCAATGCATATATTTGCGACTATCTCAGCAGTACTTATTACATTATCTACAATGTTCATCAAACAGCATTCATTTATGGATGCTGTAGCAGCAAGTATAATCGCATATGTGCTCTATCAGCTCATTTATAAGAGAGAACATCCACGTTTACGTCAATTTGTATATTCTAAGTTTCCTAATAAAGGCTAAAGGTGTCAGTAAAATGACACCTTTTTAATCTCAATAGTTTATTATGATTGAAAGTTTTACGGTTTAAAACCGCAAAACTATTGTTGAAATGGTAGTTTTGCGATTCCATATACATGGAAGAGGTGATTGTATGATAGAAAGACCACTATATTTAGACAAAATCATGCCTTTTGTAGATACTCCATTTGTGAAAATATTGACTGGAGTTCGACGCTGCGGTAAATCAACAATTCTGAAAATGATTATTAAAAAAATCAAAAAAGAAAAGAATGTGGACGATGAACAGATTCTTAATTATCGCTTTGATTCTATGGAATATGAAGATATGACTACAAAAGAATTGTATCTGGAATTGAAGTCAAAAATAATACAATCAAAAAAGACATACTTATTCTTAGATGAGATACAAGAAATTGAAGGATGAGAAAAAGTAGTGAATACGCTTGCTTCAGACTTTGATGTAGATATCTATATTACAGGATCCAATTCAAGAATGATGTCTTCAGAGATATCTACATATCTAACAGGCAGATATATTACTTTTCATATTTATACTTTGTCATTTGAAGAATATCTTATGTTCAAGAAAAGCTATACGACTCTTAAGGATTTGAAACAGGAATTTAGCCAATATGTACGATTGGGTGGATTCCCTGCAACTCATTTACAGGATTATTCTCAGGATGAAGTTTACACGATTGTGAAGGACATCTATAATTCTACTATTTTTTCTGATATTGTACGTAGAAACCAAGTCAAGAAGATAGACCAGTTAGAAAGAGTTGTAAAATATACGTTTAATAATATTGGAAATACATTTTCTGCAAAATCAATTTCTAATTATTTCAAATCAGAACAGAGAAAAATTGATAATGAAACAGTTCATAGTTACTTAGAGAAATTACAGAAAGCCCATATTCTTCATAAGTGTTCTCGATATGATCTTCAAGAAAAAAATATATTAAAAACACAGGAGAAATTCTATCCTGCAGATGTTTCTTTGCGTTATTCTGAATTGGGCTATACTGTAGATAATGTTGCTTCATCTCTAGAAAACATAGTATATTTAGAACTTAAAAGAAGAGGCTATAATGTTTACATAGGCAAGACAAAAGATAAAGAAATTGATTTTGTTGCTACAAAACAAAATGAAAAAATCTATGTTCAGGTGACACAAGAAATCAAATCTGAAAAAACACAGAAAAGGGAATATGAACAACTTCTAGAAATCAGAGATAATTATCCTAAGTATGTTGTGATGGCAGATGATTTTGCGGGTGGTAACTATGAAGGAATAAAAACAATGAACATAGTAGACTTTTTATTAAGTAAAGAGTATTAGAAATGAGGTGAGAAACTCATTACCAGAAAAGAAGTGAGATACTGTAAAATGTATAGGGTATTTGAATAATATAGAAGTAATCATTTCTTCTAACTTTTGATGAATCGATTGATCATCATCTATAATCGCAATATGAAACATAACATCCTCCCTGTTTAGAGAGATAATAAAAAAATATATTATATTTTGTCAATGACAGTATATAATCCCTAAGATGACTAGGATTTGTTATTACATTATTTGACCATCAAATGATAAATCCTTATAATAGGGAAAAAGGAGTGGGGAGAATGGCGAAAACTATTGTTGGTGCAGTATTAGAAAATGATCCAGCATCACGTAACTGGTTCAATGTCATATTGAACTATCCAGGTGTACATGCTATCTTTTTTTATCGCATCAATCATTTCTTATGGACAAAATGTCATATGAAATTAATTGCACGTTTCCTGTCACAAGTAGCACGCTTTTTTACAGGGATTGAAATTCATCCAGGTGCAACCATTGGTAAACGATTATTTATTGACCACGGTATGGGAGTTGTAATTGGGGAAACAACCATTATTGGTGATGATTGTTTATTATATCAAGGTGTGACTCTTGGAGGGTTAGGTACAGGAGAACATACATGTAAAAGACATCCAACCTTACACAATAATGTAATGATTTCAGCTGGTGCAAAAATCATTGGTGATATTACTATTGGAGATAACAGTATTGTAGGTGCGAATTCAGTTGTATTGAAAGATGTACCACCGAACTGTACAGTAGTAGGTGTTCCTGGTATGATTGTGAAAGAGAATGGTGTCAAAGTACATCGCGAATTATAAAAAGGGGCATAAGCCCCTTTGTAAGTGTCTCAGTAGCTCAGCTGGATAGAGCATTCGCCTCCTAAGCGAAAGGTCGTAAGTTCAAATCTTATCTGGGACGCCATTTTAAAATATTAACAGGCTTTTAGCCTGTAAATGATAAAAGAGATTTGATTGATGTATGTTCATCATTCAAATCTCTTTTTGTTTCAGGTGATTCTTATGGAGAAATTAGTAGAATTTATGTCCAGTAATTGTGATAGAGCAGTTTTTGAATTGGGGAAACACTGTTTAGCCAATTGAGTATTTGAAATATAGTGAACTACCTCAACTTAATTCCAGTACCAAAGAAAAAAAGCTGCACACGCTGCAATTACCATAAGAATGATTGAAATCATTATTCTTATAATATAACTCTATCAGACTAAAATGGTACTACAGTCAAGAGTGGCTAATCCTCCTATATGAAAGGACGTAAGTTCTAATCTTATCTGGACACCAACAAATAATGCCGAAAGCCTTTTTTGGGTTTTCGTTTTTTTGTTTATAGGAAAAGCACCTGCGTTTTATGAAAATTTTGAGGATAGCAGGTGCTTTGAGATATTTGATTTAGTATTGAAAATTATGATTACAATTCTAATGATTGTTTTACATAATACAGTGCCGCTCCGATAGCTGGAGTATATTGTCCATGCGTACCAACGAGTATCTGATCTTCTTCCATTTGGAAAGGAGAATGTTCATTAATTTGATCTATGAGGTATTTCATATCTTCCTTTTGAAAGTATGGTGCAAGGTATCCGCTGATGATTACTGGACAATCAATCACAAGATTTAAGTTAGAAATCGCAAATGCAAGATGATCTAGATAACCTTTCCAGATTTGCTGCAGATTTGGAGACTCTTCTGTATGTAATGTGTTAAAGAATTCTTTTATTGGCATATTTGCAGCTGCTTTTAATGCATTGGCTGAACAATATGTTTCTAAACACCCATGATGTCCACAATAACATTCTGGACCAGCTGGATCAATGCACATATGTTCAATCAAACCACTACGCATATGATGTCCTACATGAACTTCATGATGAGTGATGATGGCTCCACCAAGGTTTGGATTCAAAAGAATAACAATCGTACTATCTAATTGTGGATGATTCCATAATTCAAGATCTGCAGCAGATTTAGAATCATGTTCTAAGTGACAAGGATAAGGTAATCGAGATGAGAAATCTGAAAGCTTCATTTTTATATTCCCCATGATGTTTCCATAAGTCATAGATGTTCCATCTAGAGAGATTATTCCTTGTGTGGCAATAGAGATACCTTCTATTTTATGTGTGTCATAGTGTTGATTCTGGATAAACTGTTCAACTTCTTTCGCAAGTGTATCATAGTATACATCATCACTTTTATATGAGAGTTCAATTGTTTCTGTTGCAATTGCTTCACCATATAGATTGACTGCCACAATATGAAACATATCTTTCAGTATACCAAGTCCAATACCAATACGATCATCTTCAACAATCTGGATGATTTGTGCTTTTCTTCCACCTGTTGATTGAAAATAACGATCACGGCGAATGCGACCCTCTTGTTCTAATTCATTTAAGTTCTGACTGACAGTAGAAAGACCTAAATGCAGATCTTGAACGATTTGTTGTTTAGAAACCTCTTTTTGTTGATAAATGTATTTATAAACCTTATCACGGTTTATTTTTTTTAGTGCAGCTGGATTCATTCCTTTTTCAACCATAACAATCTCTCCTTATCTAATCTGTTGTATATTTTATAATGGATTTTCTTACTTTTCTACTTATAAACTAAACTTTAACTTTAAATTGCAAAAAAATGAAAACGCTATATTTTTTGATAGACATTTATTTTCGACGGGTATATACTTAACTTATGACTTAGACCTAAGCATAAGTTAAAAGTCAAAGAAAGAGGTCTAAACGGAGGCAGATATGAAATTAACATTGGAAGGTATTAAAAATCGTAAAGCATGGGAAGACGCAAATATTGTGCTCCCAAACTATGATGTAGAGAAGGTTTCAAAGAAAGCACAAGATGCACCTAAATGGGTACATTTTGGAGTAGGTAATATTTTTAGAATCTTTATTGGTGGAATTGCAGATGGCCTTCTAGAAGATGGAAATCTTGACAGAGGAATTACTTGTGTAGAAACATTTGATTATGATGTAGTGGATAAGATTTATAAGCCATATGATAATCTTGGACTGAGCGTTATTCTTCATGGTGATGGTACTCGTGAATATAAAGTCATTGGATCATTGGCTGAAGCAGTTAAAGCACAGTCTTCTAACGCAGAAGAATGGAATCGTTTAAAGGAAATCTTTACTAGTGAATCATTACAGATGGTATCTTTCACTATTACTGAAAAAGGTTATGCACTTCAAAAAGCAGATGGCAGCTGGTTCCCATTTGTAGAAGCAGATATTAATAATGGACCAGAACATGCAACGGGTGCCATGGCTGTTGTTGTTGCAATGTTGTTAGAAAGATATAAAGCAGGTAAATATCCTCTTGCATTAGTATCTATGGATAACTGCTCTCAAAATGGAGCTAAACTTCGTGAATCTGTATTAATGATGGCAGAAGAATGGGAAAAATTAGGATTTGTAGATTCTGATTTTATTGATTATGTAAGTGATGAAAATGTTGTTGCATTCCCTTGGACAATGATTGATAAGATTACACCTAGACCAAGTGAAAAGATTGCTGATGATTTAGAAAAACTTGGTGTAGAAAACATGCAGCCAGTTATTACAAGTAAGAAGACTTATATTGCACCATTCGTAAATGCTGAAAAGCCACAATATCTTGTTATTGAAGATCATTTCCCAAATGGACGTCCAGCATTAGAAAAAGGATTTGGTGTATATATGGCCGATAGAGAAACTGTTAATTTAAGCGAAAGAATGAAAGTAACAGTATGCTTAAACCCAGTTCATTCTGCAACAGGACCACTAGGTGTTGTGCTTGGATATGATTTATTTGCTCATATGTTAAATATTAATCCAGATATGATGAAGATGGCTCGTATGGTGGCTTATGATGAAGGTTTACCAGTTGTAAAAGATCCAGGAATTCTTTCACCTCAGGCATTTGTGGATGAACTATTTAATGATCGTTTCCCTAACGAATATTTAGGTGATACAAATCTTCGTCTTTCAGTAGATGTATCTCAGATGGTTGGTATTCGTTTTGGTGAAACAATTAAAGCATATGTTCAAAAGTTTGGTGATGCGTCTCAGCTTACTGCAATCCCTCTAGGAATTGCTGGATGGCTCAGATATATGTTAGGTGTAGATGATGAAGGTAATACATATGAACTTGCACCAGATCCAATGAATGAAGAACTTCAGGAACAGCTTGGTAATATTGTTGTTGGAAAACCAGAAACATTCAAAGACCAGTTGAAACCAATTTTATCTAATGAACGTCTATTCTTTACTGATCTTTACAAGGATGGCGTTGGTGAAAAGGTTGAAGAAATATTTAGTGAAATGATTGCTGGCAAAGGTGCTGTAAAAGCAACAATTCACAAATACGTAAATAAATAATTAATATAGTTGTAAAAAATGTGCTACACATGAGGTTGCGTAGCACATTTTTTAGTGCTGTATTTCATATATAATTTGGATTTTATTGTAAATGAAAATACACAAATCCTTGTTCACATAAGTGCTAAACATACGCAAATCCCCATTCGTATAAGCACTAAACATACGCAAATCCCCGTTTAAATACAGGGAATGTTTTGAAATGATCTTTGCGACTGATTCATTTTTTCTATTGTTTCAGAGAATAATGTTAAAATATATTACAAGAGAGGTGACTGAAGAAATGAACTTTATAGATCACGCAATATCAGAAATCACAAATGGTGAAGATTTTGTACAGGCAAAAACTGATATATATGAATATCCAGAGGTAAGAGGTGAATTAGAAAAGTATCCTTTGTGGATCAAGAATATTATTGCTGTTATTGATTGTGATACGGAACTAGGTATGGATGGATTAGATCTAAAATCATATGCTGATGCTGTGAAAGTATTTGATGAGATAGGACTTATAGAAGAAGCAGAAGTACTTCGTGATTATGATAATGATATATCAGAAGAGAATGCTGATAAATGCTATGAGAGATTAGCTATTAATAATGATTATGATGCTTTCTGGGATAAGGTATATGTTTGTATTGATAAGAATACATATAATAAGTATTTGGAGGAATATGCATAAATCCATTTTTTGGAATAAGTCTCTTTTGTATAAACAACTTTTACAGATTATGGTACAATAAATAAAGAAATATTTTGAATATATTACTAACTTTAAGTGAACTTAAAGTTTAATTGTAATAGTAGGGGATGCTGCAAGAGAAAATGAGAAAGTTAAGGTTTTATGGTTTGTTTTAATCTAAGAGATCGGAGAAGAAGATATGAGAAAGAAAACTACAAAGAAAACAACTACAAAAGCAGCTGCTGTTAAGGAAGAAACAGTAACAACAGCTGCTAAGGATACAACAAAAGAAGCTGCTCCCGTAAAGGAAACAGTTAAGAAAGCTACAGCCACTAAGACTGCAACAAAAAAAGCAACAACTAAGAAGACTACAGCTAAAAAAGCTGCAGCTAAAACAGAAACTGTAAAAGAAGAAGCACCTAAAACGACAACTAAGAAAGCAACTGTAAAGAAGACAACTAAGAAGGCTACAGCTACTAAGAAAGAAACAGTTAAGAAGGAAGAACCTGAAGTAGAAGAAACAGTAGCTCCTGAAGTTGAAAAGAAGGTTGAAGTAGAACCTGAAGTAGTTGTTCAGGAAACTCCTGCTCCAGCTCCAGTTGATTTAGGACCACGTAGAAGTGTAGCATTCATTGGTTCTGAATGTTATCCATTTGTAAAGACAGGTGGATTAGGAGATGTTATGTCTGCTCTTCCTAAGAGTCTTGCTAAGTTGAATTGTGATGTTAAAGTTATTATTCCTAGATATAAATGTATTCCACAGAAGTTCCAGGAAAAGATGGAATATAAAGGTTCATTCTCTATGGACTTATGTGCAGATGGTAAACAGTATTATGTAGGTATTATGGAATACCAGGAAGATGGCGTTGTTTATGATTTTATTGATAACGATGAATTCTTCTCTTGGGGTAATCCATATACTAATCTAATCGATGATATTCCTAAATTCTGTTATTTTGGTAAAGCGGCTCTTGCAGCACTTAACTATTTAGATTGGACACCTGATGTTGTACATACACATGACAAGCAGGCTGCTATAGTTCCTCTATACTTAAGAACATGCTTTAAAGACAGCAATGTAGGACGTGCAAGCTGTGTACTTACTATTCATAACTTAAGATTCCAGGGAATCTATGATAGAAAGACTATTCAGTATTGGTCAGGACTTCCTGATTATGTATTTAATAAAGACTGCCTCACACAGAATTGGTTGGATGCGAATATGTTAAAGGGTGGTATTACTTATAGTAATGTTGTTACTACAGTAAGTAATACATATGCTGGTGAAATCCAGACTGAAGAATATGGTGAAGGTCTTGAAGAACACTTAAGATATCATCATAACAAGCTTGTAGGTATCGTAAATGGTATTGATACAGATATCTGGAATCCAGCAACTGATAAATTATTAGCTGCGCCATATGATAGTACGAATGTTATTGAAAACAAGAAAGCAAATAAGAAAGCTTTACAGGAATCATTAGGATTAGAAGTAGATGATCATAAGATTGTTATTGGTTTGATTTCACGTTTGACTAACCAGAAGGGTCTAGATCTTGTAAATAGTGTAATTCCACATATTATGGATGAACATACACAGGTTGTTGTATTAGGTACAGGTGATGCCGAATATGAAGATGCATTCCGTTATTATGAAAACGCGTATAAGGGTAACTTCTGTGCTTATATTGCCTACAATGAAAATGTAGCACATAACATCTATGCTGGATGTGATGCATTATTAGTACCATCTAGATTTGAACCATGTGGATTAACTCAGTTAATTAGTATGAGATATGGTTCAGTACCAATCGTAAGAGAAACTGGTGGATTAAAAGATACAGTACAGCCTTATAACTTATTTGATAACACTGGTAATGGATTTACATTCGATAGATATGAAAGTGGACTTTTATATGATGCAATCAATCGTGCTAAGACACTTTACTTCGAAAGTAGACCATACTGGGATGATATGGTAGTTCGTAATATGAAAAAAGATGTATCTTGGGAACAGAGTGCAAAACACTACAAAGATATGTATGTAGGATTAACACCTAAATATTAATGTAAACAAAATGCAATGTTAGTAATCTAACGTTGTATTTTTTTCTCCCAATATAATTATTTATCTCCCAAAAATGGTATCAATTTGGGAGAAAAAAAGATGTGCTTTGGGAGATAATCATGTTGAAGTATAGTAAAAAACAACTAAATAATTCATAGATTTTGACAATTAAATGATACATATTAGTTATTTTCTCCTAATTATATTCTTTTTCTCCCAAAACATGTATATAATTGGGAGAAAAGAGATGCTTTTTGGGAGAAAAAGAAAGGAGAAGAGTATGAGAAGTTTTGATTACAGTTATTTAAGTTTACGCACATGGGATAATGAGATATTATCTTATGTTGCGAAAATTCATGAATACAAAGGGAAACAGGAATTATATCTTCGCCAAAAACCAGTAGAGTTAGAACGTTTAGTTGAGGTTGCAAAAGTACAAAGCACAGAAAGTTCAAACCGTATTGAAGGCATTATAACTACGAAATCTCGTCTCCAACAATTAGTTGAAGATAAAACAACACCTAGAAATCGTGATGAAAAAGAAATATTAGGATATAGAAACGTTTTGAATCTGATTCATGAAAATTATGAATATATCCCTTTTAGATCAAACTATATATTGCAGTTACATCGTGATTTACTTCAGTATACTGAATTGACTTATGGTGGAAAATATAAGACTATTCCAAATGAGATAGATGCAGTTTTACCAAATGGAGAGAAAAGGATATTGTTTAAGCCTTTAGAACCGTATGAGACACCAGGTGCCATTGAACAAATATGCGATAGTTATCAACGAGCTTTAGAACAGGAAATTGTTGATCCTTTGATTCTAATACCGTGTGTAATTTTAGATTTCCTCTGTGTACATCCTTTTAATGATGGTAATGTAACATTGAGATATTGTGAAAATGTGGCATAAACAGCGACAAACTTCTTTTTACAATCTCTTATAAAATTGAATAACATATAATATATTAACGGGGAACGCTAGAAATGGTGTTCCTTTTCTTATTTCAGACGTTCAAAATTGAGCGTCTATTTTTTTACCCAAAATGAAAGGAGCATTTAAGAATGAAGAACATATTAAAACGAGTATGCACGGGATTTCTCGCGTTGGCAACAGTAATCACTACCCTGCCGGCGACAACGGCTCATGCAGCGGAAAAACAATACTGGACAGAATCTGATGAGCGTGTCGGTATCGTAGAACAGGTAATGAATGACGGTTCTATCAAGGCAACATTTAACGAGGGCTATATGAAAGTCGAGGGCGAAACTGCCTATTGTATCGACATTAACACAGCTTTCCAAAATGGCTATAAGACACGAGCAGACGCAAGTACGCGTATGAGTGCCAACCAGATTTCTGATGTGGCTTTATCTATTGAATATGTAAAGCAGTATGCAGAAAAACACAAAGAATTAAATTACAAACAAGTCTATCTATTAGAACAGGTTGTTGTTTGGCAAAGATTGAGTGTGCATTTAGGCTGGCAATGCGATAACGTGCGTGCGGCATATAGTGAAATTTCAAAGGCTACACAAGAGGAAGTGTTTGCAGGCGCAAAAGCCTTTGTAAAAGAAAATAAAGGACGTTATGAATGTGGCGGATATATCTATTCCGGCGAGGGTCAGGAACTTGGACAGTTTTGGGCGAAGTTAAATGTTGGAAATGCTAAACTTCAAAAGGTTTCCAGTAATGCCGGCATTACAGATGGCAACGCCAACTATTCTCTTACCGGTGCGACTTACGGTGTCTTTGCTGATAAAGAGTGCCAAAAACAACTTGCCACTCTTACGACTGATGAAAATGGAAATACAGATGTTGTAGAGGTAAAAGCAGGCACAGTCTATATCAAAGAATTGTCTGCGCCACTTGGGTTTCAGGTGGATACAACGGTGTATTCCTTAAATGTGGAAGTTGGTAAGACTGCAACCTTAAAAGTTAGCGATACACCAAAAGTAACCGATACCTTAATTGAACTTTTTAAGATTGATATGGAAACACAGAAGAACAATCCACAGGGAACGGCTTCTTTAGCGGGTGCTGAGTTCAGATGGAATTATTATGACGGTTTCTATACAAAAGATAATCTTCCATCAAAGCCAACACGCACTTGGACAACAAAAACCGTTGAAGAAAAAGATAAGCAAGGAAATGTTCATTACATCACAAAATTAGCGGACACATACAAAGTTTCCGGCGACGCGTTCTATATGCAGAATGGAAAGGCAGTCCTTCCTCTTGGAACATTGACTGTTGAGGAAGTGAAAAGTCCGTCAGGATATTTATTAGAGGGCGCCTATATGCAGGCAAATGGAAGTTCTGAACAGATAAAAGGTGTCTATCTTACACAGATTGCAGAGGACGGCGACCTTGCGGTATTGACAGGTGCTAATCAATTTTCTGTATCGGATAAAGTTATTCGCGGTGGTGTGAAAATTCAAAAACGAGATTTAGAAACAGGCGATACCAAACCACAAGGAAGTGCCACGTTAAAAGATACTGCTTTTGACATCATTTCCTTAAATGAAAATGAAGTATTGGTTGAGGGCAAATTACACAAGAAAAATGAGGTTGTAAAAACCATTCATACGGATATTTCCGGTGTTGCAATGACTTCGGACAATCTTCTTCCTTATGGAAAATATAAGATTTCTGAACAGAAAGCACCAGAGGGATATTTGACTGATGGTGCAAAAGAAATCGAGTTTGAAATTACAGAAAACGGTAAAATCGTGGATTTAACGGATAAAGACCATTCTATCTATAATCAAATCAAACGCGGCGACATTGAGGGTGTCAAAATTGGTGCAGGTACGCATAAACGCTTGGCTGATGTTCCGTTCAAAATTACAAGCAAGACCACAGGCGAAAGCCATATTGTTGTAACTGATGATAACGGACAGTTTTCTACTTCATCAGACTGGGCGAGCCATAAGCACAATACCAACAAAGGACAGTCAAGTGAAGATGGTGTGTGGTTTGGAACTTCTGAACCGGACGACAGCAAAGGGGCACTTCCCTACGATACTTACATCATTGAAGAATTACGATGTACAAGCAATCAGGGGTTCAAACTTATTCCGCCATTTGAAATCGTGGTTTCAAGAAATAACCATGTGGTTGATCTAGGTACATTAACTGATGAATACGAAAAGGAAATTACTATTCATACAACTGCAACCGGTAAAGATGGCGAAAAAACAATCCTTGCAGGAAAAGAGGTAACAATCGTTGATACTGTGAAACTGGACGGACTTGTGAAAGGTACAAAGTATCAGTTAAAAGGCTGGCAGATGGTAAAGGAAGAAAATGCAGAACTTTTGATTGATGGAAAGCGTGTAGAAAATGACTATACCTTTATCGCAGATAAGGAAAACATGACAGTAGAAATTGCATTTACCTTTGACGCCTCTACTCTTGGTGGAAAACAGTTAGTAACCTTTGAGGAACTATATGACTTGTCAAATCCTGATGAACCGAAGAAAGTGGCGGAACACAAAGATATTGAGGACGATGGACAGACAGTAACCATTAAGGAAATTCCAGAAGAACCGGAAGTTCCTGAAAAGCCGGAAGAACCAACAACACCGGAGAAACCATCTCAACCAACAGACAGTCCAAAAACCGGAGATAACACAAATGTGATGGCGTTTGTTGTGCTGTTGCTTGCTTCTGCCGGTATGCTTAGCGGTACATATCTTTGGAAAAAGTATCGTAAGAAAGAGGACTAAATCATGGCAATTACATTAGGGAGTTTGTTTGATGGGATTGGTGTATTTCCTTTGGCAGCCTCCAACTATGGCATTGTTCCTTTATGGGCGAGTGAGATTGAAAAAGTTCCTATTTCTATCACAAAGAAACACTTCCCTCAAATGCAGCATTTGGGGGATATTACAAAACTTGACGGTGCGAAGATACCACCCGTGCATATCATCACATTTGGTTCGCCCTGTCAGAATTTATCAACGATCGGAGCGCGTGAGGGGCTTGCCGGTGCAAAATCCGGTCTGTTTCATCATGCAATCCGTATCATACAGGAAATGAGGTGTGCTACTGATGGCAAATATCCAGTTATCGCTGTTTGGGAAAACGTTAGAGGAGCGTTTTCTTCAAACAACCGGTTGGACTTTAGAGCCGTGCTGGAGTCGTTCGCAGATACCGAAATTCCAATGCCTGCTTCTCGAAGATGGGCAAACGCCGGAATGGTTCGAGGGGGTAAAGTTGATGTGTGCTGGCGACTCTTGGACGCTCAGTATTGGGGAGAACCCACCCTCTCTCAAAGAAGAAAACGTATCTTCGTCGTGGCGGATTTTAGAGGACAGCGTGCCGCAGAAATATTATTTAAACCCCACAAATTGCACGCACATATTGACCCTAGCCGAAAGAGCTGGCTGTCCTCCGGCGAAAGAAATCGAATATCTGTTAATCAAGCAAGGGGGAAAATACCAGTCCTATGTCCCTTTGAGGAAAGAAGAACCAGAGGAAGTGCAAAATATCAGGACACGCAGGGGTTCGTCAGAAGTTTTGGACGGCCAAATGACCCTTTTCCCACCTTATTAGCCGGTGGTCCGGGTGTATTCTCCTTTTGGTATGAGGGCGAAGAAAAAGAGGGATTTATCCGTTATCTGACGCCGATTGAAAGTGAAAGGCTCATGGGCTTGCCGGACGATTGGACAAAGTATGGCAATACAGGAACTATCAACAGCGACTATGCAAGATGGCGAGCGTTAGGAAATGCGATTGCTGTTCCCTGTGCAGAACATATCATGGCAGGGATTGCAGAAGTCTTAAAGGAAAGTGAGGATTGAGAAAATGAAAAGACGATCAAGAGCACCGCCTAGATGTTGAATGATTTACACAAGCCATTTATGAAACTGTTTCTTTGTCGTCAGTTTTTGAAAAAAAGTGATGAGAAAAAACAGTACACTAAGGGGTATGGGGAAATGTAGTGTCCCCATGCTTTATCAGGAAAAATAGAAAACAGAGAAAGAAAAGAGGTAAAACATATATGGAATTAAAATTTGTAGTGCCAAACATGGCACAGACTTTTGGAAACTTGGAATTTGCAGGCGAAAACGAAGTCCGTCAGCAGAGAGTCAATGACAGAATGACGGTTGTAAGCCGCAGTTATAACCTGTACTCTGATGTGCAGCGTGCCGATGATATTGTGGTTACACTTCCGGCAAAAGCTGGAGAAAAGAACTTTCAGCCGGAACAGAAAGTGAAACTCATTAACCCACGCATTACCGCAGATGGCTATAACATCAATGGGCGCGGATTTACAAACTATATCTTACTGGCTGATGATATGTTACCGGTGGAAAGCAAATAAAGGAGGATTTTAGACTATGAGATTAGCAAACGGAATTATAATTGATAAAGAAAAAACATTCGGACAGTTGAAGTTTTCTGCCTTGCGTCGTGAGGTTCATGTGCAAAATGAGGACGGAACAATCAGCGAAGAAATCAAGGAAAGAACCTATGATTTGAAATGTCGTGAACAGGGACGCATGATACAGGTGTCTGTACCGGCAAATATTCCATTGAGGGATTTTGAGTATAATGCGGAAGTGGAACTTATCAATCCGGTGGCGGATACGGTTGCAAATGAGGCCTATCGAGGTGCGGATGTTGACTGGTACATCAAGTGCGACGACCTTGTATTAAAGAATAAAGGACAGACACCAAACAATCCAAATGCAGCGCCTAAAAAATAGGCAGATAAGGAGTAGGTATGGCTTTATTCAAATATAAAGGAAATCGTATCCGCGCAAGCGATCAGCATTTGGTCTATCGCTTTTGTATGGGCACTTTGATACTGCTGTTCCTATGTATCGTGGTGTTGCTGAACCTAAAACAGATTGTTCATACAGATTGGGGAAATTTTAATCTGACAGAGATGGAATTTCCCCTTTCTTCCTACAACTTCATAACCTTACTGATAGCGGCTGGTGTTTGTGCATTGGTCGCTTTTCTCTATTATCGGTTTTGTTATGACAGTTTCAAGAAGATGGTCCATCGGCAAAAGTTGGCGCGCATGATATTGGAGAATAAATGGTATGAAGCAGAACAGGCAAAACAAAGCGGATTTTTCACAGACTTGCCATCTTCCACAAAAGAAACAATCACTTGGTTTCCTAAAATCTATTATCAGATGAAAAATGGGTTACTGCATATTCAATGTGAAATCTCTATGGGAAAGTATCAGGAGCAGCTTCTTAATCTGGAAGATAAACTGGAAAGCGGGCTGTATTGTGAAATGACAGATAAGGTGCTGCATGACGGATATATTGAATATACCCTGCTTTATGATATGGTCGCAAACCGCATTTCCATTGAGGAAGTCAAGGCGGAGCATGGCGGACTAAAACTGATGAAAAATCTTATTTGGGAGTATGACGCACTTCCCCACGCTCTTATTGTCGGTGGTACCGGTGGCGGAAAAACCTATTTTCTGCTTACCATCATTGAAACGCTGCTACAGACCAATGCGGTACTTTTTATCTTAGACCCGAAGAATGCCGACCTTGCGGACCTGGGAACAGCTATGCCGAATGTCTATCATACAAAGGAAGAAATGATAAATTGCGTCAATTCCTTTTATGATGGTATGGTTTCACGCAGCGAAGAAATGAAACAGCACCCGAACTATAAAACAGGCGAAAACTATGCGTATTTAGGACTGGCGCCTCACTTTCTTATCTTTGATGAATATGTGGCATTTTTTGAAATGCTGGGCGCTAAGGAAAGCATGAATTTATTAAGTCAGTTAAAGAAGATCGTCATGCTTGGCAGACAGGCAGGCTATTTTCTCATTGTGGCATGTCAAAGACCGGACGCAAAGTATTTTACAGACGGGATACGTGATAATTTTAATTTTCGTGTTGGTTTGGGGCGTATGAGCGAACTTGGTTATGGTATGCTTTTCGGTTCTGATGTGAAAAAGAAATTCTTTCAAAAGCGTATCAAAGGGCGTGGCTACTGTGATGTGGGAACGAGTGTCATTAGTGAATTTTATACACCTTTAGTACCAAAAGGACACGATTTTCTAAAAGAGATTGGCAGGCTTGCAAGTAAAAGGCAGGTTCTGTTTGAAGAACAAGGAAAGGACAATGACAATGTGGTGGAATAACGAAAACAATGCAAGAAGAACGTACAGCAACAAAGCCGGTCGCGGTCAGCAGTGCGTACAAGACCGCGTCAGACCGGCGTGTTGTGGTGCAGGGCTTGCCCTGCGCCACCGTCATTGCCCCTCGGTATCTAACAGAGGGGCACAAAAAAATGATATGATGACCTCCCAGTAGACAGTGTAAATAATTAAAAGCACTGTTTGCTGAGGAGGTTTTTCTTATGGGAAGAAAAAGCAAGTTTTCTAAAGAACAAAAAATTGAAATATGTAGAAGATACTTAGATGGCAGTGAATCAGTTTCTAGACTGGCAGAAGAAATAAATGTAAATAAAAGTACAGTTAAAAGGTGGATTAGAATCTTTAAAGCATATGGCGATTCTGCATTTGATGAGAAGCCTGCAAATGGATCATATACAAAAGAGTTTAAAAGGAAGGTTGTAGAAGCATATCTGGCTGGAGAAGGCTCACTAAGAGATATTGCAGTAAAGTATAATATTCCTTCAGAGAGGACAGTACTTGTATGGGTAAAGTTATATAATGATCATATAGACAATATGAAATGACGAGGAGGAAACAAAAAAGTAACTCTCCTTAATTGTTCAATCGTGGATTTACCATTATACTTTGAGTAGAAACAAAAATTCATAGTATTGTGGGATTACCGCAAACAAATAAGGAGGGTTACCTATGAATAGAATAATAAAAATTGGGATGGATGTCCATACTACAAACTACACTTTATGCATTTTTGAACCATCTTTTGAACATGATGGTACAGTTCACTGTATTACACAGGTAAAACCTGAAGTTAAAAACATCATTCGTGTTATTGAAACTTTTAAAAAGAAGCATGAAAATGAAGAGCTGAATATTGTATGTGGCTATGAAGCGGGATGCCTAGGATATTCTTTATATCATGAATTAAAAGAAAAAGGAATTGAATGTGTTATCCTGGCTCCAACAACCATGAAAACTGAAAAAGGTGGAAGAAAACTTAAGAATGATTATCGTGATGCCAAGATGATTGCGGAATGTTTGGCTTATGGAGGATATTCTGCCGTACATGTTCCTACTGAACTTGATAATTCAGTAAAAGAATTCATTCGTATGAGAGATGATATAAAAGAAAACCTGAAAAGTATCAAACAACAAATAATCGCGTTTTTAACACGCAATGGTAAACAATTCGAAGGAAAAAGTTTCTGGACAAGAAAACATATTGATTGGATAAATACGATTTCTTTTAGTGAACCATTACTTCAAGATACCTTGAAAGAATATATGATTGAATATAATCATCTATGCGATCGTGTAGAGACTTTAGATAAACAAATTGAAGAAATATCATTAAAAGAGGAATATGTAGAAAAAGTGCAACAGCTGCAATGTCTGATTGGGATTAAAACGCATACTGCACTATCTTTAATCGTGGAAACAAGTGATTTCAATCGCTTTAAAAAAGGAAACATGTATTCGGCATATTTAGGCTTGATTCCTGGAGATGACTCATCAGCAGGTCATGAAAATAAGCTTGGAATCACCAAAGCAGGGAATAGTCACTTAAGAAAATTGCTGGTTGAAGCAGCACAAGGTTATACACGAGGAAAAGTAGGATTTAAATCAAAAGATTTGAAATCAAGACAGGAAAAATGCAGCAGTGAAGTAGTAGCATATGCGGATAGAG